>Ga0256404_1009839_pt1 | contig 13504 bp, 10 predicted proteins | sample RumenRJG_01DNA_FD_185990 | JGI IMG/M metagenome (GOLD analysis project Ga0256404, IMG submission 185990) | Bovine rumen microbial communities from Lethbridge, Alberta, Canada - RJG_01 | ecosystem: Host-associated > Mammals > Digestive system > Stomach > Rumen | place: Canada: Alberta | collected...
TGGTAGCGGATATGCTGGAACTGAAAGCCAACCCCGACGCTCCTGCTTCCGGTGCGGTCATCGAATCCCAGCTGGATAAAGGACGCGGTGCGGTCGCTACCATCCTGGTACAAAGAGGTACTCTGCAGGTGGGCGATCCCATCGTTGCCGGCAAGACCTTCGGACGTGTAAAGACCATGACCGACGACAAAGGCAAACGTATCAAGAAGGCGGGGCCTTCCACTCCTGTTGAGATCACAGGCCTTTCCGAAGTTCCGACAGCCGGCGACATGTTCTACGAAACCGAGTCGGATCATGAAGCCAGACTGCTGGCTGAAAAGGTAAGCGCCCGTGAGCGCGCCAAGATGATCGAGGGCAACAAGAAGGTCAACCTGAACGATCTGTTCTCCGATATCCAGTCCGGCAATGTCAAAGAGCTGAATATTCTGGTCAAAGCCGATGTTCAGGGTTCGGTCGAAGCCGTCAAACAGAGTTTGGAGAAGCTGTCCAATGACGAAGTCAAAGTCAACGTCATTCATGGGGCCGTCGGCGGGATCAATGAGTCCGATATTATGCTGGCTTCTGCGGCCAATGCCATTATCATCGGCTTTAACGTCCGGCCCGACGCGGCAGCCAAATCGGTCGCCGAAGAGCAGAAGGTCGATATCCGTCTGTACCGCATCATTTATGACGCTATCAACGATATCACCGCGGCCATGAAAGGTATGCTGGCTCCTACCTTTGAGGAGAAGATCAACGGCCACGCTCAGGTCCGCCAGATCTTCCATGCTTCGGGTCTCGGAACGATCGCAGGAAGCTATGTTACCGACGGAAAGATCGTTCGGGGCAGCCAGGTACGTCTGCTGCGTGACAATATCGTTGTATTCGAAGGGCCTATGGCTTCGCTGCGCCGTTTCAAAGACGACGTCAAAGAGGTCGCGACTGGTTACGAATGCGGTATTATGCTTGAAAAATTCAATGACGTAAAAGAAGGCGACGTCATCGAAAGTTATTCTATGGAAGAAATCAAGAGGGATTGATCGGTGCAGAGACGAAATAAAAACCGCACCGGACGCATCAACGAAGCTATCAAAGAAGAGATGGCCCTGATCCTTAGGGACATGAAGGACCCCCGGATCGATATGATGACGTCGGTCGTAAAGGCAGATACCAGCCGGGATCTTAAGTACTGCAAGGTCTATTACAGTGTGCTGGGAGATGCCGATAAAAAAGAAGAAACCAAAGAAGGGCTTCAGTCAGCGGCCGGATTTATCCGCAAGCAGCTGGCTGAACGCCTCAACCTCAGGGTGACCCCGGAACTCACCTTTATCGAAGATGACTCCATCGAGTACAGCGTATATCTGGAGGAAAGGATCAAACAGATCCATTCGGAAGATGAAGAAAAAGCCTTGAAAGCAGGCCGCCGCCTGGATCAGGACAGCGAGGATCAGGGTCTCTCGGATCAGGAAGTTCACTGATATGACAAGGGAAGAATTTGCAAAGCTTTTGAAGCGTTTCCTGGACCGCAGCGATCGTTTTCTGATCAGCGGGCACATCCGGCCCGACGGGGACGCGGTCGGTTCTTCGACCGCCCTGGCCCTGGCCATCCGGAATATGGGCAAAGAGGCGATCCTTGTGCAGGATCCGGACGCTCCCCGCTATAATCAAGTCGTGGGAGCGGTCCCCCTTCTGGGAGCAGAGGTCAAAATGAAAGATGCCGGACGCGAGTTTACGACCGGCAGCGATTTTGCTTTTATTATGGTCGATTGTTCGGAACCGGAAAGGTGCGGCAGGGCGGGGGACGCCTTGATGGCAGCCACGTCGTCCCTGTCGATCGATCATCATGTGACAAGCGGCCAGGCTGCCGATTTTTCCTATGCGGAGCCGCAGACTAGTTCTACCTGCGAGATCCTTTACTGGCTGTTCCGCATCCTGGATATAGAAGTGACCCTGCCTATAGCTAACGCCCTTTTTATGGGACTTGCCTACGATACCGGCGGTTTCCGCCACAACAATGTGTCGGCAGACTCTTTCCGGATGGCGTCGGATCTCAGACAGATCGGCGTTGACTCCAGTTATTACATGAACTACCTTTTCTATACGAAAAAATTGTCCGAGGCAGCCGCTCTGGCCGCATCCGTGATGAAGGCAAAGTTAGTGGATGATCGGTATCTGTTCTCCATTATGTCCCAGGACGATTTTACCAGGATCGGAGTCAGTCCTAAGGAAGCGGACGGGGTAGCCGGACAGCTTTCTGAAGTGGAAGAGGCCCAGTGTGTGGTGTACATCCGCCAGATCGAGGATCATACCATCCGAGTCAATATGCGGTCCAAGACGGATGATATCGATGTAGCCAGGATCGCCTCCCTGTTCGGAGGAGGAGGGCACGTTAGGGCGGCCGGCTGTACCTTTACCAACGAGGCGCTTTTGAACGTACAAGAGTCCATTTTGAAAGCCCTGCGAAGACAAAGACAGGAGAAGGGCCTTTAAATGGACGGAGTCGTGATCATTAATAAAGAAAAGGGCTTCACTTCTCAGGATGCTTTACGGGTCGTCAAGGGGATATTGGAAGTCTCTAAAGTCGGTCATACCGGTACCCTGGATCCGGATGCGACGGGAGTCCTGCCCGTTTGTATCGGCAAGGCGACTAGGATAGCCGAGATCATAGCGGGAAAAGACAAAGAATATGTAGCCAAGCTGGTCTTCGGGTCGGAAACAGATACTCAGGATGCCTCCGGTGTGGTGACCAGGTCCTGTTTCTACCGATTTGACCCTGACAAGGCCAGAGAAGCGGCTTTATCGTTTATCGGCAGTTACTCGCAGATACCTCCCATGTATTCTGCCGTCAAGGTCAACGGACGCAAACTTTATAAGCTGGCCCGGCAGGGCATGACGGTAGACCGTCAGCCGCGTACGGTCACGATCTATGACCTGGACATCCGGGACATGGATGAAGGCGGGATGACCATCCGTGTTGTTTGTTCGAAAGGTACCTATATTCGAACATTATGTGAAGATATTGGGCGGAAGACCGGCTATTTAGCCCATATGACCAGCCTGGTGAGGACCCGGACAGGTCCGTACCGCCTGGAAGAGGCTATGACCCTGAAAGAGTTGGAAGCCTTGGTCAAAGCGGGGAAAAAGGACCAGGTCATCACAGATCTGAACACCTTGTTCGAAGATCTTCCGGTTTGGAAAGTGGTACCGGAAGAAGAGATTTTTTTGTTGAACGGGAATTATCTGACCTATCCGGCGGAAAAAGTGCCGGGTGAGGTTGGAGACTTATGGCGTATGCAGACGTCCGACGGGCATCTGGCAGGTTTGTACAAGATCAGTCAGGTTCTGGAAAACGGGACGATGAAACGGCTTCGCGCTTATAAAATGTTCGTGTAAGGAGGACCGATGAGAACGATCATGGGGAAGGATCCTGCCCCCGAAAAACCGATCGTTGCCGCGATCGGAGACTTTGACGGGGTCCACATGGGCCACCGGGCGCTTTTAAGCAGTCTTTCTGATATGGCGGATACCGTCTTTGAAAAGGAGGAGGTCCGTCCGCTTAGGACTGTTCTTACCTTTGACCCTCATCCCCGGAAACTGTTGGGGGATACAGACCTTAAGCAGATCTACAGTCTGGACGGGAAGCGGGAGCTGATGGAAGAAAGCGGCCGGGTCGATCAGATGATCGTGATGCCTTTTACCGGTCAGCTGATGCACATGGCGCCTAAGGATTTTTTCGAAAAGATCCTGATCCGGCAGCTTGGCTGCCGGGGAGTCGTCGTAGGTGATAATTTCCATTTCGGAGATAAAGGCGCCGGGAGCGCGGAGGACCTCAGCGCAATGTGTCAAAAGGCCGGGATCGGATCCGTCATCGTGCCTCGTGTGGTCATGGATCAAAGTCCGGTTTCTTCGACCAGGATCCGGGAACTGCTTGAAAACGGACAGGTCGCGGAGGCAGACCGGCTCCTGGGCCGGCCCTATTTTATCGAAGGTACGGTACAGCAGGGCAAGCATCTTGGACGAAGGCTCCACACGCCGACCATCAATGTGCCCCTTGATCCTGCCTGCCTGATCCCCAGAAAGGGAGTGTACGCGACCTTGGTAAAAGCGGATGGAATCTGGTATGATAGTATCTCAAATGTAGGCAACAATCCTACCTTCGGTGGAGAAGCAACCAGGCTGGAAACCTTTTTGTTTGATTTTAAGGGCGACCTTTACGGAAAACAGGTCCGGGTCGAACTGCTTTCTTTTGTCCGTCCGGAACGGCGTTTTGAAGGTGCACCTGCACTTGAAGAGCAGCTGCAAACAGATATACAATATGTTCGTCGATTTCTGAAAGAGTATGGAGGACATCATGAAGAAGTATGGTGTAAATGAATTAAGAGAGATGTATCTTTCCTTCTTTGAATCGAAAGGGCATCTTCGCATGAAGAGCTTTTCGCTGGTACCTCAGCACGACAACAGCCTGCTGCTGATTAATGCCGGCATGGCCCCCCTGAAGCCTTATTTTACCGGTCAGGAGATACCGCCCAGACGCCGCGTTACCACCTGCCAGAAATGCATACGTACCGATGATATCGAAAACGTCGGTAAAACGGCCCGCCACGGCTGCTTCTTCGAGATGTTGGGAAACTTTTCCTTCGGTGACTATTTCAAACGGGAAGCCCTTCACTGGAGCTGGGAATTTCTGACCGAAGTGGTCGGTATGGACAAGGAGCGTCTGTATCCTTCCGTATACCTGGATGATGACGAAGCCTTCAAGATCTGGCATGAAGAGATCGGCGTTCCGGAAAACAGGATCTATCGTTTCGGCAAAGAAGATAACTTCTGGGAGCACGGAGAAGGTCCCTGCGGCCCTTGCTCGGAAATCTATTACGACCGCGGAGAAAAATACGGATGCGGTAAACCTACCTGCGGGCCCGGCTGCGACTGCGACCGTTATATGGAAGTCTGGAACGATGTATTTACCCAGTTTTACGGAGACGGTAAAGGAAATTATTCCGAACTGAAGCAGAAGAACATCGATACGGGCATGGGCCTGGAGCGTCTGGCGGTAGCCTGCCAGGACGTTGATTCCATGTTTGACATCGATACTCTAAGAGCGATCCGCGACAGGGTCTGCCAGATCGCCGGTGTCGGATACGAACAGGGCAACCATCAGAATGATGTGTCCATTCGTGTCATTACAGACCATGTGCGGGCCATTACCTTCATGATCTCGGACGGTATCCTGCCCTCCAACGAGGGAAGAGGCTACGTCCTGCGCCGTCTTCTCAGACGCGCGGCCCGTCACGGCCGTCTTCTTGGTATCGACCATCCCTTCCTGGTCGATGTTGCCGATGTGGTCATCACTTCTTCCTGTGACGCTTATCCGGAACTTGCCGAGAAGAAAGACTATGTAAACAAGATCCTCACCAATGAAGAGGAAAGCTTCTACAAGACGCTGGAATCGGGCCTGGATATCCTGAACGGCTATGTGGCCGACCTCAAAGATAAGAACCAGACCGTCCTGTCCGGCAAGGATGCCTTCCGCCTGTACGATACCTATGGCTTCCCGGTCGACATGACCGCGGATATCCTGGAGGAATCCGGCATGACGCTGGATCAGGAAGGCTTTACCGCTGAGATGGAATCTCAGAGGATGCGCGCCCGTTCCGCCCGCACCGTTACCAATTACATGGGTGCTGCCGTTACGGTCTATAATAAACTGGATCCATCGTTAAAAACCGTTTTCGACGGCTATGACAAGACTTCTATGGAAGGAGCGGACATCCTGGTCATCACCGGTCAGGATGATCTGGTCGATACCGCTTCCAAGGGAGAAAAAGTTACCGTGTTTACCGATACGACTCCTTTCTATGCCGAAATGGGCGGACAGGTCGGAGACAAGGGAACGATTACCACCGCGACAGGTATGGTCCGCGTCGATAAGACCATCCATGCGATCGGCGATAAGATCGGCCACGTAGGAGAGGTCGTAGAGGGCGTTATTCAAAAGGGGCAGAAAGCGACCATGATCGTAGACGCCTCTTCCCGTCTCGCAACGGCCCGCAACCATACAGCGACTCATCTTTTGCAGAAAGCCCTTCGCAATGTACTGGGTACTCATGTCGAGCAGGCCGGTTCCCTGGTCGATCCCGAGCATCTTCGTTTCGATTTCACGCATTTTGAACCTATGACCAAAAAAGAGCTGAAACAGGTCGAGTCGGAAGTCAATGAGGAAGTTATGGCTGCTCTTCCTGTTACCACCCGCGTCATGTCTCTGGACGATGCCAGAAAGACCGGTGCTATGGCCTTGTTCGGTGAGAAATACGGCAGTAAAGTCCGTGTCGTATCCATGGGAGACTACAGTATCGAACTGTGCGGCGGTACTCATCTTACCAACACGGCTCAGATCGGCAGCTTCAAGATCCTGTCCGAACAAGGTTCAGCAGCCGGTGTACGCCGTATCACGGCTGTTACCGGGACCGGAGCACTGGCATATTACCAGAAGATGGAAGACGAACTCGATCAGACGGCTTCTATTCTGAAGGCTAAAAAAGAGGAAGTTGCCAAGGCAGCTTTAAGTCAGCAGGAGAAGATCCGTCAGCTGCAGAAAGAGATCGATTCTCTGAAGGATCAGATGGCCAGCAGCGCTGCTTCGGACGTTCTGTCCAAGGCAGTGGATGTAAAGGGCGTCAAAGTCCTGGCTTCCTATGAGCCCGATCTTGACGTTGCCTCTCTGAAGGTTCTGGGCGACAACCTGAAAGAAAAGCTTGGTGACAGCGTAGTCATTCTTGCCTGCGGAAAAGATAAACTTGTCTTTGTTGTCATGGCTACCGACGGTGCCGTAAAACGCGGCGCTCATGCCGGAAACATTGTCCGTGAGGCTGCAAAATGCGCCGGCGGAAACGGAGGCGGCCGTCCCAACATGGCACAGGCCGGAGGAAAAGACGCGTCTAAAGTGCAGGATGCTTTGTCCAAGGCCCTGGAAACTGCTAAAGATCTGATCAAATAATTAGCGGCCGCTATAAGATAGTCCGTAAAAAACAATAATCGAGGGCAATTGTCAACCATTTATTGAAAATAGGTTGACAATTGCCCTTTGTTTATGTAAGATTGCCTTTGGTCCTCGGTTGAAAACTGCCGGGGACACTGGAAATTTTCTTTAAAGAAGGTACATCTTATGAGCAAAACATCCTCTTCTCACACTCATGTCCGTGATCTTGTATTCAGCGCCCTGGGTGCCGTTTTGATCGCCATCTGTTCCTGGATCTCCATACCGGCTCCTTCGGGAATCTCATTCACTCTGCAGACCATGGGCGTCGCTCTGGTGTGCGCCTTGCTGGGCGGCCGCCGGGGAACCATTTCGGTTATCATTTATCTGCTGCTCGGCCTGGTCGGTGTTCCGGTGTTTGCCGGTTTCAGCGGGGGACCGGGAGCCTTTGCCAGCGTGGCAGGCGGTTATTTGGTCGGCTTTCTCTTCACGGCTCTGGTCATGTGGGGCTTTGAAAAACTGTCGAAGAAGTGGTGGGTTCTGCTGATCTCTATGATCGTAGGGCTTTTTGCCTGTTATGCTTTTGGTTCCGTATGGTTCTACATTTTCTGCACCAGCCAGGGCAAAGCAGTCACCATGGCCTACGTTCTGGGCATCTGTGTCCTTCCTTTCCTGGCCTGGGATGGGGCTAAGATCGCTGTAGCCATGATCCTTACCGGTATCCTCAGACCTCTTCTGGCAAAAGTTCTTCGCTGATAGCAGGACTTGTTATTTTAAATCGATAGTTGTATGACGAATCCGAAAACTTGTAAAAAGACCTTTATATGAATTTTTTGTAAAAATCACGAAAATCCTTGCTCTACAAGTGTCATGTGTGATATCATATAAAAGTCTGGAACTATATAGAGAATTGTGAGGGTTTTGCTATGGAAGAATCAATGGATATGAATCAACTGCTGGAGCAGGATACCGCTATGAGACCGGTTCACAACGGACAGCTGCTGACTGGTGAAGTTGTGGAAAATACCGGCGATCAGGCCATACTTAATGTAGGCAGAATGTATGACGGTGTGCTGACACAGGATCAGCTTCCGGAGGGTGAGACGCTGGACCAGTTTCCGGTCGGGACACAGATGAATCTGTCTGTTGTAAAAGTTGACACTAAGAACAGTCAGATCATCCTCTCCAAGAAAGATGCTGACCGTGTGAAGGTTTACGAAGAGCTGAACGAACTCAAAGAGAGCGGTGCTCCTCTGACCGTTAAAGTCGTATCGGTCGTTAAGGGAGGACTTAGGGTCCGCTACAAGGGAGTGCAGGGCTTCGTTCCGGCTTCTCATGTTGATACTCATTATACAGAAGATCTTGACCAGTTCGTTGGTAAAGAGATCGATACAGAGGTCATGGAAGTCAATCAGGAACGCCGCGAGTTTACCGCAAGCCGCCGCAACCTGCTGAAAAAGCAGCGTGAGGAAGCCAAGGCAAAAGCACTGGCTACTTTGAAAGTCGGCGACCGCGTCGAGGGTACGGTAGTCCGCATCGAGCCTTACGGAGCTTTCATCGAGATTATGCCCGGTGTATCCGGTCTGCTTCATATCAGCGATATGTCCTGGAGCCGCATCAAGCATCCGTCAAATGTGCTGAAAATGGGTGACCATGTTGTAGTCGGTGTCAACCAGGTCGATCAGGAGAAAGGCCGTATCGGTCTGTCCCTGAAAGATGTAACGGAGAATCCCTGGGAGAATCTGCCTTTCCAGACCGGCGATATCATTGACGGCTGCACAGTCAACCGCATCATTTCCAGCGGTGCCTTTGTACAGGTTTCCGACCAGCTCGAAGGTTTCCTGCCTATCTCTCAGATTGCCGACCGCCGTCTTGAGAGTGTCAATGAGGTCCTTAAGGTCGGTGATCTGATCTCTGTCCGTATCCTGAATATCGATAAAGATCAGCTTCGTCTTTCCGTTTCCATGAAGGGCGTTGACCAGCAGAATGTCAATGTCAGCGAACCGGCTGCCGATACTAAGACTGAGGAAGCAGAGAACAAGGCCGAATAAGCAGTAAAGTTTGAGTACGATATAAACAAACGCTTTTGACCGGAAGAAGGTTCATAGTCTTCTGACGGTAACAAAAGCGTTTTTTATGTATATGTTATGCTTTAACAGAACACTGAATATTTAAAGGGGGTGACCTTGTAGTTGGCGGTTAGAAAAACCAGCAAAGGAAGTGCCTTACTTTTGTCGGAAAGGCCTATCTATCGTAAAATCGTGATATTTGCCTTTCCTTTATTTTTAAGCAACCTCTTCCAGCAGCTTTACAACGCAGCCGATTCCCTGATCGTAGGAAATCTGATCGGATCCGATGCCTTAGCGTCTGTTTCATCATCGGGCAATCTGATCTTTCTTTTGGTTGGTTTTTTAGCGGTATTGCCATGGGTGCGGGTGTCGTTATTGCTCATGCCTTCAATCGATGTCGTCAACTGGGCATAACCGATAACCTGGACCCTGGCTTCGATCAACTTTTTGATTTACTATCTGTCAGTCGACTGGCAGCATGGGACCGACAAGAAAACCGCTAAAGAAAAGAGTCAGCGCTAAAGGACAGAGGATTCTTGACAGGCATCATTCGGGATGTTACGATAAACCTGTTTAAAGATTTGTTCGAGGTAAGTAGATGATGCGACATCTTTTTTTTAGTGGCTTACCGAAGTTATTAAAAAATATAGGAAAGTTTTTTGCCAAAGGTAAACTGAGTACGAAAAACAGTCCTGCAGATAAGTCAGGGCTTCAATCGGAAGGAGATAAAAGGCAAATGGAGACAGCGGCTAAACCGGTCATCGAAAACGGACAGGACGAGCATAACCGCTCCGTATATGTCAATCGTGAACTGTCCTGGCTGAAGTTCAATGAGCGTGTTCTGGAGGAAGCGGAAAACGAGCGCAATCCTTTATGTGAAAGGATGACTTTCGCATCGATCTACCAGACCAACATGGATGAGTTTTTCATGGTCCGTGTCGGTTCTCTGATCGATGAGATGATGATTTCTCCTATGTCTATGGATTCCAAGACCGGTATGACGCCTAAGGAGCAGATCGATGCCATTACCAAACGGGTCAACGAACTGATTCCCAGACGGGACAAAGATTATCAGAACCTGATGAACGAACTGGCTCAGCGGGAGGGTATCCGACTGGTCGATTTTCATAAGATCGACCGGGAAGAAAGCCTGAAACTGGAAAAATACTTTGATTCCGAAATGATGCCACTTTTGGCTCCTAACGTTGTTACCAAAAAACAGCCGTTCCCCTTTCTGAACAACCGCGAGATCTATGCGGTCGCTGTCATTGAGAACGAAAAGGGCAAGGAGAGGCTGGCCATTATTCCCTGTGCATCCGCTAATTTCCCACGTCTGATCGAGGTGGGCTCGGGCAGCGGCGTCTATATGCTGTCTGAAGAGCTGATCCTTCATTTTCTGCCCAAGATCCTTCCCAATTATACGGTCGTGTCCAAGAGCCTGATCCGTATCACCCGCAACGCAGATATCGATGCGGACAACCTTTATGACGATGAACTGGACTATCGTGAGTTCATGGTCGAACTGATCAAGAAAAGGAAGCGGCTTCTGCCGGTCCGTCTGGAAATGTCCCGCGAGATGGACGATAAGATCATAGACGTTTTATGCACCTATCTGAAGATCGAGCGCAGTCAGGTCTTCCGCTATCAGGAGCCTTTGGATCTGTCCTTCGTTTTCCAGTTCCAAGACGTGCTCAGACAAAAGCCGGAGCTTTTCTATACCAAGAGGGTCCCGCAGAAGAGTCCTATGTTTGAATCCAAAAGACCCATCCTGGACCAGATCAAAGAGGGGGATAAGTTCCTGTCCTATCCTTACAACAGCATCAATCCTTTCCTGCAGATGCTGAGAGAAGCGGCTGAAGATGAGAATGTCCTTTCGATCAAGATGACCCTGTACCGTGTTGCGAAACAGTCCAAGGTCGTCGAGTCTCTGATCGAGGCAGCTGAAAACGGCAAGGAAGTCCTGGTACTGGTTGAGCTGAAAGCCCGTTTCGATGAGGAAAACAATATCTATTGGTCCCGCCGCCTGGAGGCGGCAGGCTGCCATGTCATTTACGGTATGCCGGGCTATAAAGTACATTCCAAACTTTGCCTGATCACCCGCCGCCTCGACGGAGAGACTCAGTACTTTACCCAGATCGGTACCGGCAACTATAATGAAAAAACGGCGCGTATGTATACGGATCTGTGCCTGATGACAGCTGACCAGCGGATCGGTGAGGAAGCGGTCAAAGTTTTCCAGAACCTGGTCAAAGGGGAGGTCATGGAGCATACGGATTACCTGCTGGTTGCTCCCAAGTGCCTGCAGGATCCTGTCATCCGCATGATGGATGAACAGATCCAGCTGCAGAAAGAAGGAAAACAGGGCTATATCGGTATCAAGGTCAATTCCTTATCGGACAAACGTATCATCAATAAATTGATCGAGGCGTCCATGGCCGGCGTTAAGGTAGAAATGGTCATCCGCGGCATCTGCTGTCTGCTGCCGGGCCTGCCGGGTCTCACCGATAATATCCGTATCGTCAGCATTGTCGGACGTTTTCTGGAGCACTCCCGGATCTATATCTTCGGAAAGCCGACAGCGGATGATCCGGAGGCAGATAAGATCTATATCGCCTCGGCGGACTATATGTCCCGCAATACCATCCGCCGCGTCGAGGTCGCCGCTCCCATCCTGGATCCTGCCATCAAGCAGAAACTGCGTGATTTCTTCAACACACAGATGAATGATAACGTTCAGGCGCGGGAACTGCTCAATTCCGGAAGCTATGTCCGCGTACACAACGATAAAGCTCCCTTGAATTCCCAGGAGTACTTTTACGAACAGGCATACCGGGAGGCCGGAGAGCCTTTGCCCGAGGAAGCACCGAAAACAGAAGGCCTGTCCTGAGAAGGTCTGTAAACAAGAAAGTTAGTGTAATAAGAAATCAAAAAGCCGCTGGCCGTCCCAAGAGACGGTTCAGCGGTTTTTATAGTGAGCTTATTATATTATAGGCAAAATCAAAGATAGGGACGCATACGGTTGATCAGGGAAGGCAGTTCTTTTTCAAAGTGCAGGCCGTTCCAGTGGTTGCCCTGTCGGTCGGCTGGCTCTTCCAGCATAGTGCGTCTGACGCAGTCCAGGGTGAATTCACAAGCTATGGGAACTGCCTTAGAGGCAGGAACATGATAAAGAAGGCAGGCCGTCATGACGGCCGCGAACAGATCGCCTGTCCCATGGTAATGCCCCGCCATTTCTTCTGTCTGATAAAGGCCTACACGCACGCCTTCTTCAGTCTGATAGAGACTTTCATCCTGCCAGGCAGCGGCAATGCGGCGGTCATTGCTCCCGTATTTTCCCTTCAGACCGGTGATGACCCGGGTCCCCCGGCAGGGGATCTTTTCCATCAGGACTTCCAACGAAATATCCGTCTGATAGGGCAGGTCCGCCAGAGCAAAAGCCTCGGTCAGATTGGGAAGGACCAGATCCGCCCTTTGGGCCAGATGCCGGAAAGCAGCGGCCGTGTCCCGGTCAACGGCGGGGTAGAGCCTGCCGTCATCGCCCATAGCCGGGTCCAGCACAACTTTAGCCTCAGGCCAGGTATCGAGAACTTTTTCAACGATCGACAGTTGCTTAGGACCTGTCAGATAACCGATCTGAATACAGTCGAAAGAAAGCCCGAGAGCAGTAAAGTGGTCAAGGATTTTTTCCATCGAGTCGGTCAGGTCCAGAATAAAGGGATCGTTAAAACCGGTATGTGTCGATAACAGGGCCGTGGGCAGAAGGGAGGTCTCCAGCCCCAGACTGCTCAGGACCGGCAGAGCCAGTGTGGTCGAACATTTTCCGTAACAGGCAATATCCTGCACCGTCAATACTTTCATTCCCGACCTCCTTGACCGATGAGAGTATCCGACAGCCAGCCGGACACATTACAGGTGCCCTTGTTGATAAAGACCTCTACCGACTTGGTATCCTCCAGGATCCGTATATCGCTGATATGGTCGAATTCTTTATCAAAAATAGGCTTTTCAGTGTCAGTTACAGTCACATGATTTCCCAAGACTTTGACTTTGTCCGAGTTTGACGTCAGGTAAGGTTCCAGCTCTTTGACTGGTTCAAGATGGACCATGTCGTTGCTGTCGACGGTCAGGCAGCGGGAAGCCGTCAAAGCTCCGGCGGTATAGGCTCCTGGCGTCAAGGGCTTGCCCCAGTGGTAATGCCAGGCAATGACGATGCGGCGCCCGTCAGGCGCCTGAAAGCTTTGAGGAGCGTAAAAATCAGGCCCCTGTTCGGGAGTCTGTTCTTCTGTGCAGGTGAAGGTCTTTCCGTCAAAGTCGCCCACCATGATACGGCAGCTGGCCTGTAAGGTCTGCATCCTGGAATAAAGCAGAACATAGCGGTCCCGTCCGTCTTCCGACCGGATCTTGAAAAAGTCGGGACACTCCGGAACGATGCCTAACTGCTCTCCCCGGACCAAAGGTCCCTGATAATCCCAGTGGACCAGAT
>Ga0256404_1009841_pt1 | contig 13501 bp, 16 predicted proteins | sample RumenRJG_01DNA_FD_185990 | JGI IMG/M metagenome (GOLD analysis project Ga0256404, IMG submission 185990) | Bovine rumen microbial communities from Lethbridge, Alberta, Canada - RJG_01 | ecosystem: Host-associated > Mammals > Digestive system > Stomach > Rumen | place: Canada: Alberta | collected...
CAAGTACTTTAAGTTTGAAATTAAAATCATCGGTGCGGATCAGGGCAGCGTGCTGGTGCTGGATATGGCAAATGCAACCAGCAGCTTTACCGACACGAATGGAAAACCGAATGCAGCTACGGAATACAGCAAGGCTATTATCCTGAATGGCAGCGGCCAGGAAGGCGGCAACGCCCGGGATGACAAATCCGCTACTACGGATATACAGGAGATTATCTGTGATGACGGGGGAAATGCCACCATTTACGTTTACCTCCAGCACGGTCAAAGCGTTGTTCTGAAAGACATTCCCTATGGTTCATCCTATACCGTGAGGGAAGTATATGAGGATTATAATCCCGCTACGGCCATTACAGGCAATGGTGACACCTTGACAGAGGAAGAAGATAAAGGCTATGGAGAGATTGTGGAGGGGAATAAGCCAATAGAACTTGGAAAGGGACAATCCGAAGTTATAGACACTTTCTTCCGGGCAGACACCACCCTCACCTTCACCAACACCCGGGATGGCATGATTCCCACGGAAATCCGTACCCGTCCCCTGATTGCCGGCATTATTTTAATGGCCATTGCCCTGCCGGTGCTCTTCGGTGCCGGCGTGCCCCGTGGCCGGGTAGCCCTGGAAAAAGTCCCCGTGGAGGCCCATCGTGGAAGAAGCCGCAAACGCCAGAGCCGCCGCTAACCTCCCTGTAGGGGGCGAGGATGAAATTGTCATCCTGAGCGAAGCGAAGGATTCCATCCCTTCAGAGGACGCCCCTCAAACCCCTTCCCCCGGTAAGGAGGAGGGGGCCCCGGAGGGCCGGGCGGGGGCCGCCAGCCGCAAACGAAAAAGGGGCAAGGCCCCCCTCACTCCGGAGGAGCAGGCCAAGCGCAAAAGGCGCACCCGCCGCACCGCCATCCGGCTTACCTTGAAAATACTGATATACCCCCTCATCGCCTACCTGGTCCTGACCCTGGTCATCGGGGTATACCAGATCCACGACAACGACATGTTCCCTTCCTTAAGGGACGGAGATCTGGTAATCACCTACAAATTGGTGGAAGGCTACTTTACCGGGGATGTGGTGATTTACGAGGCGGAGGGCAAGATCCATGTGGGCCGCATCTGCGCCGTGCCGGGGGACGAGGTCTATATCATGGAGGACGGCTATTATGAGCTTAACGGCTCCATCCCCCATGAGGACATCTACTACCCCACCAGATCGGGCAAAGGCCTCACTTACCCCTACACGGTTCAGGAAGGAGAGGTATTCATTTTAGGCGATATGCGCCTGCAGGCCACGGATTCCCGGGCCCTGGGGGCGATATCCATAGAGCAGCTTAAAGGAAAGGTGGTACTCCTGCTTTTCCGCGGCAGAGGGTTTTGAGAATATTTAAAAGTGTCATCCTGAGCGCAGCGAAGGATCCCATATAACTCTAAAAGGGCCTGCCCGGAAAGGAGAAACAATGCTATATCCTTATATGAGCTTTGATGATGGCACGGAAGTGACCCATTCCAGTATGAATCAGGACGGAACGGTAAAGGTTTGTATCGAAACGCCTGTGTGGGGTGGCTTCAAAAATGTGATTTTCAGTCTGCCATCTTACGAGATTCTTGAGGAAAGCGGATTTGTCAAGGCGGAACTGGAGAACTGGAAAACATTTGTTCAGGCAAATGCACATTTGATGCTCGGTTATGCGTAAAAACAAAGTAGGAGGCAGAGAGGATTATGCCGACAATATCCATGTTTTATGGAATTATTATCCGCATGTATGTGGATGACCACAATCCGCCCCATATACATGCTATCCATCAAAACCATACAGCCACATTTGATTTTGATGGGAACCTTTTAGAGGGGACGATGCCAGCAAAACATCAGAAGATGATTAAGGCGTGGATAGCGATTCATGAGGACGAATTGATGGCTAATTGGCAGTTGGCACTGAACAAGGAAAACTTGTTTAAGATCGACCCTCTGCGATAGAGAAGGACAAGGAAACAGAATGATTATTCAGGAACCCAAATGGGTAGTAAAGGAAGCCAAACCGCAAAGCGATCATACAATACAGATTCGTTTTGCAGACGGAAAAAGCGGTGTGTTTGATGCAAGTGGTTTGTTGAAGGATCCGTATTATAAGAAGCTGAAAGATATTTCGTTTTTCATGATGGGGCATGTGGCTTATGATACGGTGGTATGGAATGAAGACTTGGATATTGCACCTGAAATGCTGTATGATTCGTGCATATCCGCTGTATGAGGAAGAACAAATTACCCAGTTAGTTACGGCATAAGGCCGTTACTATAAAAAAAGCAAAGAGAGGAAAAAGAAGATGAAGAAAGTCTCGAAACTTATGGCAATGGCTCTGGCCCTGTTTATGGTGCTGAGCCTTGCCGCCCCCGCGAAAGCGCTGGATGACTTCATGCACACCCCCATTAATGGTACTTACGCAACCTTTGATAAGTACCTGATACTGGACAAGGATGCTGATGTTCCCGATTTGGTATTTACATATACCGTTGAGGGCGTTGTAAAGAAAGCCGCTAGCGCGGGCAATACATTTGAAGTCATTGGTACTGATGCCTCTTCGGCGCACCCTACTTTGCCGGTAATGTATGAGGTACCTGTAACCTATAGCGCCGCAGAGATTTTAGCAGCAGTGGCTCCGACTGAAACAAACAAGAGGAACAATCTGACCTTTGTCTTGGGCGAAACAGCATCCAACGATCTTACAGATCAATGGGTTAGTCTGAATACCACTGAGCAGAAGTATGTCAAGAAAGTTATGAAAGTTGACTTCACAGGAGTCAGCTTCGACGAGCCCGGTATCTATCGCTACAAGATTACAGAGGGGACAATCACTGGACGCAGCGACATCGAGTACGACACCCAGAGCAGCAACAAGGACCGCATTCGTTATCTGGATGTGTATGTAACGGAGGTAGAAGACACTGCTAAAACACTGCAGGTTTCCGCTTATATACTCCACGAAAACGATACCACTGTAAATGCCACAAGTGAATGGGGCTCAATAGATGAGAAGGCAACAAAGTGGGAGTTTGGAAACCAAGAATTTGATACCGAAGCTGCTGCCCAAAGTGCTGCAGATGCGGCACCTACCCCAAATACGACTGATCCTAACAAGTATGATTACAATGGAACAACCTATGATTCTCAGGCTGAAGCCCAGGCGGCTGCAAGACTAGACATCAAAAGGAAACTCGACGACAAGAGCCAGGGCTTTGTAAACGAGCTTGCTACTTATGATCTGGAGTTTGGTAAGAAAGTTACCGGTAACCAGGGGTCCAAAGACAAGTACTTCAAGTACACTGTAGAGATTACTAACATTCCTGAGGGTACAGTGGTTCAGCTTGATGTGGCAACGGCAGCCGACACAACTCCGCGGGCCAACAGTGCAACAAAGGCGGAGTACACAGAAGCGGATATGGCCGCTGCTAACGGCATTGACAAGAAACCTGGAACAGGATTTGATGGTCAGCAGCTTGTGGCAGAGAGCGGAAACAAAATTGAACAGGTCTTCTATCTGCAGCACGGTCAGTACATCGCCATCAAGGGTCTTCCTAAGGACGCTGTTTACAAAATCACAGAAGACAATGAAGACTACAAGGTAAGTAAGGGTACAGATATGGGCACCAAGGTTGTTCTTGACACTATCGGCGACTCTTTGGACAACCAGCACATGGACGGTATCAGTGGTTCTACTTTAGACAATGTAGTGACAGGCACCATCGGTGGCAAGGATGAGTACATCGTTGACAACGCCAATGGTATGTTCTGGAAGGATGGCTCAATATATAAGCCTTTGTATCAAGATGGCGGCAATCTGTATGTGGACGAACAAAAGACTGTGGCGTATGCTGCTGGCACCCATAGCGATCGCTACAAGCTGAATGACCAGAATGTCTATACCGGCTTCACCAACACCAAGGGCGGTGTGATCCCCACCGGCGTGTTCCTGGCGGCGGTGCCCGGCGCCATCCTGGCCGGCGGCGCTCTGATCTACCTCTTCGGTAAGAAGCGTCACGAGGACGAGGAGTAAGGAATCCTCTGACCGAACACGGATAATCTGCCATACAAATACGGAAAGGATGATAGAATGCCAGAGATAGCTCGCTTTTATGGAGAGTATATGGGTGAATTCAATATCCAGACCGGAGAAATGATTCAGGGAGATCTTCCCTCTAAGGCAGTGAATCTTGTTAAAGAATGGCTGTTCCAGTATAAGCATGAGCTTCAAAACATGTGGAATACACAGCAGATTACCCCACTTCCGCCTTTGGAGTAGGGGTGGAGAGGAGTTCTATGATGATCCGCATAAAAGAAATGAAGATTCTGCCGGATTTCATGCTGGATATTACCTTTGATGACAACAAACGTGTTTGGTACGATGTTAAAGAGGATATGGAAGAGATTCCATCCTATGAAGACCTAAGACGCATTAACGGCCTTTTTGATCAGGCCCGGATTGATGCCAGCAGAACCTGTGTCGTATGGAATAGTGAAATTGATTTGCCAAGTGATATTCTGTATGAATATGGGAAAACGGCGGCATTGTCCTGAAAAAAAGTAACCCTATGTAACCATGTATTCTGTCCTAAAACATACAGAGCGTATAATTGACAGGATCGTAGACATCATCTTCGTACTCATATTGGTGGTGGGGGTCTACTACATATACGATTCCGTATTTGTGTATACCTCCTCCACCGCTGCGAAGGCTACGGTCTATAAGCCACAGGACGGCAACCCGGAGATCCTTAAGGAGCTTTCCGAGGACTGTGTGGCCTGGGTCACCATATACGATTCCGGCGTGGATTATCCTGTCATGCAGGGCAAGAATAATACCGAATACCTGAATAAGGACCCCTACGGTTCCTATTCCCTTTCCGGCTCCATCTTCCTGGATTCCCGCTGCAAGGCGGATTTCACGGATGATTATTCCCTGGTTTACGGACACCACATGTCTGGGAACTATATGTTCGGGGTGCTGGACGCCTTTATGGAGGAGGCCTATTTTGATTCCCACCGTAAAGGAGAGCTCACCGCCTTCGGGAGATATTACGAGCTGGAAACCATAGCCTTTGTCCATACGGACGCCTCGGAGGGTCTGATCTTTAACCCTCAAATTGAGGGAGACCGGATGCAATGGGTGCGGCAAAATGCCGCCATCCTGCGGGAGCCTTCCCGCTCCGGGGGACGCCTGGTGGCCCTGTCCACCTGTAAAAGTCCCACCAGTACCCTCAGAACCATAGTATTTGTTATGATCTACGAACAGGAAGGAGAACCATGATGAAGCAGCTTTGTTCAAAGCTCTGGCCGGTGCTGATGGCATTGGCGCTTCTGATGTCCTTCGGAACCTCAGTCCGGGCCGATGGAGACAGCGTAAGCTATTCCATCGATGTGGAGGTCAATGGAGAAACCATTATATCCATCACCCCCGGCAGCGGATCCCCGGCCTATCCCAATCCCACCATGACCGTGGTGGACAGCGCAGCCCTGGTGTTTTCATTCAATGCCCCGGGGGATTATTCCTATACCGTTAAGCAGGCCGGTACGGATCCATCCATTATTTATGATGATACGGAATATCTGATTCAGTTCCATATAGAACTGAATGCAGGCGGCACCCTGGAGGGCACCGTTTCCTTAAGCAAGACAGGCTCCAGCTTTAAGGAGGTCAAAATTCAATTTGGCAACAGCAAGGTGGAGGAGGAAACCACCACCATTATCCGTACCATTATTTACAAGGAATTTGACGAGAACGGGAAAGAGATTTTTATCCGGGTGGAGCAGCCGGTTGTTATCAAGCGGACCAAGACCACGGATCCCGACGGCAATGTGAGCTTCGGCCCCTGGGAAATGGTGGGCGGCGGGGCACCTGCCGTGGATTCTCCCCCTTACCCGGGGTGGACCCCGGATAAGGACCAGGTGCCGACTTGGGATGTGGATTTGAATGATCCCAAGGATGAAACGGTTTATGTTTTTTACAAGCCGGATCCCACCACGGAAACCAAAACCATTACCCGTACTATTACCTATACGGAATATACCCCGGACGGCAAGGAAGTGAGCGTCACCGTGGTGCAGACGGTGACTCTGACCCGCACCGTAATCCAAAATCCTGACGGATCCTACACCTACGGAGAGTGGGAGATCAGCGGCGGTGATACCGCTGCCATAAGCTCCCCGCCCTATGAGGGCTGGACCCCCAATCTTTCCCAGGTGGGCCGCTGGGAAATCGATCTGAAGGATCCCAAGAGCGTGGTGATCCATGTGGTGTATCATCCCACCGGTTCCCGTCCGGATACGGGAGATGACTTCTGGACGGGCTGGTTTGTGATTTTCGGCATAGCCGCAGCCGGTCTGGCAGGTCTGCTGGTGTTTGCCGGTAAAAAGAATTCAAAGGATTCCCGGGAAGACCAATAATAGAAGATTCAATATAGATATGCTGCTTTTATAAAGCGTGAGGGGGCCCGCCGGCCCCCTCCTTTTGTATGACAGCCTGTGGATGTCAATCCTTCACGGCTTCCTCCAGCTCCTCCGCCAAATCCTTTGCGGAGTCCTTAACGGCTTCCTTCAGCTCCTCCGCTGAGTCCTTCAATTCCTCAGCCGTCTCCTTGATTTTCTTCTTGGCTTTCTCGGCGCAGCACTCGCCTTCTTCCCCTTCCTTCTGACACTGGCAGGCTTCTTCCGCGGCTTCGGCGGCTTCTTCGGCTTTGCGGGCGGCGGTTTTCTTGGCTTCCTCCACCGCGCTCTTTACCTCCGCCAGGGTTTTTTTCAGGCTGGCCCCGAATTCCTCGGAAAGCTTCTTGGCCTCATCCTTGAAATTGCCCAGGGCCTTGGTGGTCTCCTGCACCAGCTTTTCCTTCACCTCCGAGGCGTCCTCCCCGTCAATGGTAAAGGTGGAGCGCCAGCTGCCGCTTTCTCCCTCCGGATTCAGCTCATCCCCCTCGCAGGGGGCCGGCTTCTCGCTGTTTTTCAGATAGTACATCAGCCCGCCGGCCAGTGCGGCGCCGGTGAGCATTGCCAGGAACGTATGATTCTTTGCCATTCTTTTGTGCCTCCTTTTTTTGCTTAGTATATGTGGCGTTTCCTTTTCATCTTCGATGATTTTACCACGATTTGCTTCATTTTAAAAGGGGTGGAAGGTGAATTTTCCGTGAATAATCCTTCTCATGGGATATCTCTGAAAAAATCTCTTTTAGGGGGCTTGCATTTTGGAATAAATCGGGTATAATAGCTCTGGCACTCATGAAGCAAGAGTGCTAACAACAGAAAATCCAAAGCAATTTTATTAAGGAGGAAATATCATGAAACTGGTTCCCTTAGCAGACAGAGTGGTCTTAAAGCAGGTGGAAGCGGAAGAAGTGACCAAGGGCGGTATCGTCCTGCCCGGCAGCGCCCAGGAAAAGCCCCAGACGGCGGAAGTGATTGCCGTGGGTCCCGGAGGCGTGGACAAGGACGGCAAAACCGTTAAGATGGAAGTGAAAAGCGGCGACAAGGTTTTCTACAGCAAATATGCCGGCACGGAAGTGAAGCTGGACGGCGAGGAGTTCATTATCGTCAAGCAGAGCGACATCCTGGCGGTGGTAAAATAAAGGAGGCTGATTATGGCAAAGGAAATCAAATTCGGGGCGGAAGCCCGTAAAGCATTGGAAACTGGCGTAAATACCCTGGCGGATACCGTTCGGGTCACCCTGGGCCCCAAGGGTCGGAATGTGGTGCTGGATAAGGCCTACGGCTCCCCCCTGATCACCAACGACGGGGTCACCATCGCCAAAGAAATCGAACTGAAGGATCCCTATCAGAACATGGGCGCCCAGCTTATTAAGGAAGTGGCCTCCAAGACCAATGATGTGGCCGGCGACGGAACCACCACCGCCACGGTGCTGGCCCAGGCCATGGTAAACGAAGGTATGAAGAACCTGGCTGCCGGGGCCAATCCCGTGATTTTGCGCCGGGGCATGAAGGACGCGGCGGATGCGGCGGTGGAAGCCATTAAGACCATGAGCCGTCCCATTTCCGGCAAGAAGCAGATCGCCCGGGTGGCGGCCATCTCCGCCGGGGATGACAAGGTAGGCGATATGGTGGCGGAGGCCATGGAAAAGGTCACCGGCAACGGGGTCATTACCGTGGAAGAATCCAAGACCATGCAGACGGAGCTGGACCTGGTGGAAGGCATGCAGTTCGACCGGGGCTATGTGAGCGCCTATATGTGCACCGACATGGAAAAGATGGAAGCGGTGCTGGACAATCCCTACATCCTGATCACCGATAAGAAGATCTCCAATGTGCAGGAGGTGCTGCCCCTTTTGGAACAGCTGGTGCAGACAGGCTCCAAGCTGCTGATTATTGCGGAGGATATCGAGGGCGAGGCTCTGACCACCCTGATTGTGAATAAGCTTCGGGGCACCTTCAATGTGGTGGGTGTTAAGGCTCCCGGCTTCGGTGACCGCCGCAAGGAAATGTTAAAGGATATTGCGGTCCTCACCGGCGGCCAGGTGATCAGCTCCGAGCTGGGTCTGGAATTAAAGGATGCCCAGCTTTCCGATCTGGGCCGGGCCAAGTCCGTCAAGGTGGGCAAGGAAAATACCGTGATCGTGGACGGCCTGGGCAGTGCCAAGGATATTGCCGCCCGGGTGGCTCAGATCAAGGCTCAGATGGAGGAGACCACCTCCGAGTACGATAAGGAAAAGCTCCAGGAGCGTCTGGCCAAGCTGGCCGGCGGCGTGGCGGTGATCCGGGTTGGCGCAGCCACCGAAACGGAGATGAAGGAATACAAGCTCCGCATGGAGGATGCCTTAAATGCCACCCGGGCTGCCATGGAAGAGGGTATCGTAGCCGGCGGCGGCGCTGCCTATATCCATGCGGCCAAGGAAGTGCTGGATCTGGCGGAGAAGCTGGAAGGCGATGCCAAGACCGGCGCCATGATCGTCTTAAAGGCCCTGGAGGCCCCTCTGTTCCATATTGCAGCCAACGCCGGGCTGGAAGGCTCTGTGGTGGTCAATAAGGTGAAGGAGTCCAAGGAAGGCTTTGGCTTTGACGCCCTCAATGAGAAGTATGTGGATATGGTCAAGGCCGGCATCCTGGATCCCGCCAAGGTGACCCGTTCCGCCCTGCAGAACGCAGTGTCCGTGGCGGCCACCCTGCTCACCACCGAAAGCGTGGTGGCGGACATCAAGGAACCCGCCCCGGCTATGCCTGCCGGCGGCATGGATGGGATGATGTGATCACCAGCGGATAAAGCAGAAAAGAGGTCGTCTGTGTTTACACAGAACGGCCTCTTTTTTGCTTTAAGCCGCGCCATTCATGAGCATGAAGCAGCAAAGCTGCGGAATGCGAATGAATACAGCGCAGCGTGAGAGCGAAGCGCGAAGCTGCGCGTGGTGATCACATAAGTTTCGCAGGAGCAATTCATAATAGGAATTGCGAGATGCGAGGTGAGGGTGCGGATTGCGGGAGTTTCGAAGAAACGCAGCAATCCGCATATATCACAATTTTACTTAATATTCAAACATCCCCGCCGGTTTTTTATCCGGCTTTTTTGTGTCCGTATAGGTCTTGACCGTGGCATAATCAATATCGTGGATGGGCCAGGTGGGCTCCTTGCGGATGGCATCCAACCCGTCCCCGGAGTGTCCGAGACTCTTTTATGTCCTTATCGGAGCTGACTTCGTATAACCTTGCATTTTCCAAAAAGCAATTGACGATTCTCCCGATTTCGCTTATACTTTATATGCACGGATGAGCCCTCCCACAGGTGGTCGCTCCCAGTGCAGTTTTCTGAAGAACAGGTAACCGACGACTTGGAGTGAAGCGGTTACCTGTTTCGTTTTTTCCGCATGTTGCAGATTAAAGCTATGAGCGCAACAATGAGTATTCCGAGCTGTATCAGCTGGTCCACGGATACATTTACTATAGAACAAAAGTTCACCCCCTGTCAAGGGATATTTCGAAAATATGTTCTAATTAAGAGACAGAATCATCTCCGAGTATTTCTTTTCAAAACTCCTCATCCTGTGGTATGATTCGGACTATAAGGAAAGGAAATATGAGTATAGAGTGAAGGATAAATCATTGAGCAGAACAGAAAATGTTGAGCTGACAGTATTATGCCTGATTGAAGACGGCGACAAGATATTGCTCCAAAATCGAGAAAAGAAGGACTGGCGCGGATACACTTTACCGGGCGGGCATGTGGAACCAGGAGAATCTTTTGTTGACGCTGCGATCCGTGAAATGAAAGAAGAAACCGGCCTGTCGATCCTTAGTCCGAGATTGGTTGGAGTAAAGCAGTTTCCTATAAAAAACGGAAGGTATGTCGTTCTACTATTTAAGGCGACTCAATGGTCAGGAGAACTCCGGTCTTCTGAGGAAGGCCAAATGGAATGGATAAAGTACAGCGATCTTTCAACTTTAAAAACCGTTGATGATTTTGACAATCTCCTGAAGGTAATGAACACGCCGGAATTGACAGAGTTTCAGTATTTGGTTTCAGAGGATGTGTGGACTGTGTCAATTAGATAACCAACGGGTTTTGGAGTTTATGATATAATGCAAGCGGTCATTTCGGCTGTTTCAAAATATGGGGACGGTACTTCCTTATGTCGTACTGTCCCCTGTATGTCCCAATTGCAAAACAGAATTGCCTCAGGGTGCCCAATTCTGCTTTCAGTGCGGAACGAAGGTAGAAAAAGCGGATAGGTCGGAGCAAGTCGCCCTCACCCGTCACGGCTTCGCCGTGCCACCCTCTCCCTCGTCAGGGAGAGGGCAAGGGGGTTCTTCGCTGTGATCAGGATGACACTTTTGTCTTCATTGAATAACATTGGTCTGCTCGATTTCTTGACATGATATCCAATTTGTATTACACTATATTCAACAAGGAGGTAATACAAATGAGAAAGAATGCCACGCTGCAGGTCCGCATGGATTCAGACATAAAGGACCAGGTGGAAAAGCTTTACGAGGATATGGGAAGCAGTTTTGCAGAAGCCGTTCGTATTTTTGCTCAGCAGAGCCTGCTGCGGGGGGGATTACCTTTCACGGTCTTTGCGACGCCTCAGCAAAATCAAACCGCCTTCGGGATTCTTGCTGACTATGGGAATCCCGATATAAGATCCCGGGAACGGGCGTTTTATATCAAAGCCATGGAGGAGCGCATGCATGGTTCTGATTGATGCCAATGTGATTCTGCGGTATTTGCTCCGGGATCAGGCAGAGCAGGCCAATCAGGCGGCGGCTCTGATTCATGCCGGCGCCTGGACCACGCCGGATATTATGGCGGAGGTGGTTTATGTGATGCAGGGCTTGTATCAGATTCCCCGAGACAAAATCGCATCGGCCCTGTTGCTGCTTCTTCATGAACTGCACATGGAGGAAACTGCGTTGCTCAGCTGTGCCCTGGATATATATCAAAAGCACAAACTGGATTTTACGGATTGTCTGCTGGCAGCCCGGGCGCTGATCCAAGGGGCCCAGGTTTTTACCTTTGACAAAAAGCTTATGAAAACCATTGCTGAGCTTTTAGGGAAGCACTGATTCATTCGCAGGAAAAGCCTTGGGACGGCTTATTATACCTCCACCTCTATCTCCTGGGTCTGCTTATCCTTCGGCCAGGCCACAGACCAGGCCAGATTCAGCTTCCGGCTTTCCCCGGCCGGAAGCTCCAGCTCCCAGCTGATAAGCCCTGTTTCCGTATCTAACTTCCCGCCGGAAAGCTCCGCCGGCTCCACCACAATGGCCTTTTCCTCCGACACCGGAATCTGATCCCCCAGCTTTACGGTCACCGTCTTATCCTTCTGGGAGCTCAGGATAATTTGATATTCGTATTCCGTCTTTTTCTGGCCTTTTAACAGCTGCTGGCTGCTGTGTTTTTTCAGCTGGACCCGCTTGATTTTCAGACTTTCATCGATGCCCAGGGACAAATCATAATGCTCCTTGGTCATATCGGGCCGCAGCAGCACATGGCCGGCAAAATCCCCTTTAAGATAAACAGCCGCCCGGGTATTCTGCAGATCCTCCACATCGGCGGTGCGGATCTGAGCCGCCAGATAGGCCTTGTCCGAAAGCCGGGGCAGGGCCACCACATGATAGCGGCAGGAAAGGGAATCCGTTTTGATATCACAAAGGATCTCCTGCTCATTTTTGATATTCCATTTCCCCTCCAGCTGATACTCCGTCATGGTCTCCTTTTGGGCGGCGGCGCTGCCCAGGTCGTAGATGGTATTCATAACAGGGGCAGCCCCATAGGCCGCTTCCGCCGTTTCCATAACGGCCATATCCATATCCTCCTGCATCGCCATGGAGGCTTTTTGCATGGCCATGCGGGGGGCGCGGCCCAGGCCGTCGTTCATGATTTTGGGCGCTTCATAAAAGCGGATATGGGTAGAATGCTGCTGGGGGATTGTGCCGGAAAGGCTGGGATTGCCCGTATACAGGGTGATGCTGACCCCTTCCCAGTCCTCGCCGCTGCCCTGGCGGATCTGGCCCCGAAGCCGCAGATCCAGCGCTTCTCCGCTGCTGTCTCCGTGGATCTCATAAATGGGATTCCAAAAGATATTTCCGTCCCGGTAACGCAGTTCCAGGGGATATTCTCCCGCCGCCGGGGCGGTGATCTCCGCACTTACAAAGGGCTTGTGGGCCTCCTCCAGGGCCTTTTGGATTTCCGTCTCCAGGCTTTTTAATTCTTCCGCGATTCGGCGGCTTTCGCCCCGGAGGGCCTCCAGCCGGGCCGGAAGCTTTTCCAAATATTCCGTCATTTCCGCCACGGACAGGGCGCTTTTGGCGCTGAAATCTCCGTTTTTCTCCCACAATATGGCCTGCCGGTTCAGATTCTCCAGCTGCTCCTTCAGCAGGGCCTGTCTGTCATTTAATTCTTTTAAGGCTGCGTCCACCTGCTCCTTATCCGGATATTCGGTTTGGACCTGCCCCCCTTTAAGTTCCCCTGGCAGGGCCAGCCGCAGGGAGCTTTCATCCAGAAAAGGACTGAGCCCTTTCAGGTGAATCCGCTGGGAGCCTTCCTGCAGGTTCACGCTGCCCCGGCGGGTGATGATGGCGCCCTGACGGTAGATCGCTGCATTTACAACCTTTGTGGTATTCATATTTCATTCTCCGATCTTTTTCTCCCGGGGGAGGATTCTGTCTTTATTATATGGGCCGGCCCGAAAAAAATCCAGTCCGTCTATGCGGGTCTGCCCGCTGACTTGACATTTTTCCCTTCGGAGGATAGAGTAAGGGAAAAAACAAGGGGGCTTTCCCATGATAATAGGTATCGGCTGCGATCATGCGGCCTTTGATATGAAAAAACAGGTGGTATCTTATTTGGAGGCCCAGGGCCACGAGGTCCGGGACTACGGCTGTTTTTCCGCCCAGCGCTGTGATTATCCCCTCTACGGGGAAGCGGTAGCCCGGGCTGTGCAAAAGGGAGAGGTGGCGCGAGGGGTGCTGATCTGCGGCACCGGCGTGGGCATTTCCCTGGCAGCCAATAAGGTAAAGGGGA
>Ga0256404_1009842_pt1 | contig 13497 bp, 12 predicted proteins | sample RumenRJG_01DNA_FD_185990 | JGI IMG/M metagenome (GOLD analysis project Ga0256404, IMG submission 185990) | Bovine rumen microbial communities from Lethbridge, Alberta, Canada - RJG_01 | ecosystem: Host-associated > Mammals > Digestive system > Stomach > Rumen | place: Canada: Alberta | collected...
CACATAAGTGGCCTGTAATTATAACTAGGGGTAAATGATATGAAATTTGAACTTAAGAGAATTATATATAGCTGGAAATTTTGCCTGATGACAGCAATTCTAGTGCTTTCTATTTGTATAGAGTGGCAGGCGCAGAAAGTAAATGACAGCATTGACGAGCCCAAGAAGGTCAGCTATCAGCAAATGCAAACGATCGGCAAGGTGACAAATGATTCAATCAATGAATATCTGAAGAAATGCCAGAATCTGAAAGATGCTGGTGTCAGTGATGGTTTTTTGCAATTAGAACATCAGTATCCTCAGTATGATCGTATCATTATGCAGGTCTATAATGTTAATGACCCAACAGCCATCATATCAAAAGGGGATTTTTTTAAAGATAGAGTAAATTCCATTAAAGAATTGGTATCGAACCGCCATATTTACAATAGAAGAGAAAAAGAGAAGGCAAAATTGCTGGCTGAAAAAACGTCAAAACCATTTGCACTTGGATATGGATCAGACTGGGGAAATGTTTATTCTGGACTTGGACTTATGGGAACCCTGTTTTCCATAGCAGCTATTTGCATGGGGGTAGATTTTAGCTCTAAAGACCGCCTGATTTCAATGGATAAAATTTTGTATACGACGGGTCGACACAGAATTTTTGCACTTGGGGCAAGGCGAATTGTCTCTGCCATATTGACGATTTGTATCATGTATATCATTATGCTTGTTGGAAACGTGCTGGCATATTTTAAGGGCGTTCACTATCTGACTCTTAACAGTCCTGCGATTGTGATCGAAATGCAAAGTATCTATCAGGATACGATCGGAAGTTTGTTTTTTAAGGCAGTTGTTGCGGGCGCATTCGCGGCTGTCTTTGGATATCTTCTTGCAGTTCTGATAAATATGATTACTTCAAACAAAATAAAGACGCTCGCAATTACGCTGCTTCTGTTTCTTCTTCCGCTTGTGGTGAACACATCAAGGCATCTTCCTTCGGTGGTATCCCGCATCACGTCTGTACTTCCGTGCATGGCGTATGTGGTCCGGTCTGATCTGCGCATGTATCACACCTATGGCAGTCTGACTGTGTATGACATGATTCTGATTGTTTCTATTGTCGGATCCGGAATCCTTGCGGTTCTTGATCTGTATCTTTATGGAAGGAAGGCGCTGAACCGATGAATGATACGGAATCAAGACTTGGCGTAGTCTATCAGGTAGACGGGGACTATTATTACTTTGATGCGGGAACGGTTTAATGAAATGGGAAAGGGTGGTAAAGCAGCATGAATACAGCTGACGATTGCAGATTAGTCGTGAATCAGGTAGGAAAACAGTATGGAAAGAAGACTGCGCTCTCCGGGGTGTCCTTCGAGGTTGGCCCTGGCCTGTATGGCTTTCTCGGGCCGAACGGGGCAGGAAAAAGTACACTCTTCGGAATTATCAGCGGCTATATCCACCAGTACGCCGGAAGCGTCTTAATTCCGGAAGTAAGCCAACTTCATCCGGTGCGGGTAGGCGTTCTCCCACAGGCTTTCAGCGGGTATGGTGAGATGAAGGTAGGCGAATTTCTTCTCTACATGGCCAGCATCAAGGCCCCTTCCGTTCCGCGCGAAGAAGCGGTGAAGGATATGAATGAGAAGCTTTCGGTCTTTCATCTGACGGAGAAGAAGAACATGAGGCTCAGGACACTTTCCGGCGGACAGCTCCGGCGCCTCGGGATTGCGCAGGCCTTTCAGTATAATCCGGCGGTTGTTCTTCTGGACGAGCCGACGACCGGCCTTGATCCGGAAGAGCGGATCAGCTTTAAAAACTATGTGGCAGAGCAGTCTGAGAAGGAGATCATTCTGCTCTCGACGCATATCGTATCGGATCTGGAGGAGAGCACAAGGGAGATTTTCATTATGAACAACGGCCGCCTGCTTCTGTCCGGACAGGAAGAGGAGCTCCTTGCCAAGGTGCGCGGCAAGGTCTTCCTTGTCACTGCGCCCTCGGAGACCGAGCTCTATCGGAAGGTCGGTCCCTATAAAATCTCTTCCCTGTCTTCTGACGGAGAACTCAGGGCGCGGGTTGTTACGGATGGAACGGTTCCCTGCCCGGGAGCTGTGCCCGTGCAGGCCGATCTGAATGACGTCTATATTTATACGCAGATGGCCTCGGGACATCAGCAGGGCTGATCGGAGGGAAAGAATGCTTCACGCAGAATTTTCAAAAGGCAGAAAGTGGATCCGACAGATCATCGGAATCGTGCTGGCTCTTGCCGCTGCAGTGGGTTTGCTTTGCTTATGCACGTACCAGAGCTTTGTAACGACGGACAGCGGATATAAAGACGTCAGCGGAATCAAGGGACTTTCTGAATATGTATCGTTCGTTCACGACAGATCAGCCGGGATCTTTGATGACAATAAGCTCCAGGCGATGCTCTCGGAGTATAAGGAAAACCGGAAGACCATGAGTGTCGAAGATGCGACGCTTGTTTTCAATCAGAAGCATCCGGAATATGAGTCAGTGCTGTCGAATCTTTATGACGACGAGTTTTCCGCTGCGGGAGAAGTGGATCCCGATCATTATGATTTTGCCATCCTGACCGGAAAGCCGGATCTGGCGGATGCGTTCTTTCGCACTATTGAAGAATATGCTGACGCGACCTATTACAGCAAGGCGGAGATTACGTACGCGGACCGGCGCGCAGCTTCGGTCAGCAGCTCTTTCCAGAAAGGCATCCGGTTTGATGTCACTGATCATTGGCTGACATATATGTCGGCAAAATCATATTTCTCAATCATCCTTGCGTTTCTTGCCTGTTTCCTTGCTGCCCGCCTGTACTGCTCGGAGAAGGAGAACGGGATGAACCGGATTATGGTCACGGCGGGCAGAAGAGAGCATCGGAGAATTTCGCGCGGCAAATTTGCAACCGGTGCACTGCTGCTGGCGTTTCTCTATGCCGCCGGTGAACTGCTGCTGTATCTTCTGATCCTTCGTCCGTACGGGCGCTGCGGCTGGAATAGTCCGGTGCAGATAGCCGGCGTCTACTATTCTTCCTTTTACAAGGGAACGCTCGGACAGCTCTATGTGTTTGCGCTTCCGGGAACACTGGTCCTTATACTGTCTATCTATGCGGTGGCCTGCCTAGTGTCTCTTCTGTGCAGAAACAGTCTGATGGCCATTGTGATGTCCGCGGCTGTGACCATGCTGCCGACCGTGCTCGGAGAGAACGGAGGTCTCATGGAGACGCGCTGGTACAATCATCTGATGAATGCGCTTGCATTTACAAATCTTGATCCCTCGTTTGTTCTGCAGAACTACAGCAGTTTCGGGTTCGGAGGAAGCCGGATGCAGGCCTATCCGTTCGCCGTTCTTCTTTCAGGGATAATCTTCCTTGCAGCGGCCGTGATTCTTCCCGCCTGCTACAGAAGATCGATGCAGGTATAAGGCTATACGATACAGATGATGAAAAAGCTGGAATGACAGAGCAAAGAGAGCTTGGGGTATGGCAGGGGACAATGATTTTTTCTTAATCAGTCAGATGCGGCGGGGCGACAGGGATGCCTTCGACCGCTTTGTGAGAAAATATTATGATCGGGTCCTGCACTACTGCAGACGGCGGTGCGCGTCGCCTGAGATGGCGGAGGACCTGACGGAGGAGACGTTCCTTCATTTCTTTGAGGGCTTTGCCGGCTATCATCATCTCGGAAAGGCGCTCAATTACCTGTACACAATTGCCGGCAACCTGATTGTCAATGAGGCACTTCGAAGGAAAGAGATGCTGACGGACGATATCGGAACGGTCGCAGAAATGGGACAGGGCGGATCGGCAGCGGATATCGATGAGACGCAGGATAAGCTGTTTGTGGAGGAGCTTCTGGGGACGCTTCCGGAGGGTGAGCGGAAGGTGCTTGAGCTCTCCGTATTCCGGGGACTCACGATCAGGGAGATCGCAAAATTGGTCGGGATCTCAGAGAGCGGCGTTAAGTACCGGATGAAAAAAGCAAAGGAATCACTCCTTCAGACTATGCAGGAAAGAGACAGGAGGCAGATGAAATGAGAGAGCAGATCTGTGAACATCGAAATGGAGACGCCTCCGGCAGGCTGTCCGAGGCGAGAATTGAAGACACAGTGCAGAAGTCGATCCGCACGTTTTATCGGAGTGAGAAGAGGCGGGAGCCGTCCTATCTGTATTTTCTCTATGTGCAGCTTTGCTACACGAAAAAGCGGTGGTGGATTCTGCAGGCCGCCCTCCTTGCCGGCTTTCTTGTTTTTACAGGGCGGATCTTGAGCGACGAATCCGCGCAGAAGGCATTAGGCGTACTCGCATCGCTCTTTGTGATTCTCATCATTCCATCGTTTTTCCGCGAGGAGAGCCAGCAGATGTCCGAGCTTGAGAGTACCCTGTTCTTTTCTCTGCGGGAGGTGTACGCGGCGCGGATGGTTCTCTTCGGGCTGTTCGACTCGATCATTCTTGCCGTCTTCTGCGTGGTTCTTCGCCAGCGGCTCCATCTTGACTTGTATCAGATGGTCTCGCGGTTCTTTATTCCGCTTGTCATCTCCTCGGTCATCTGTTTTCTGGTGCTGGGAAGCCGCTGGATCCGGAACCCGTACTTGGCCGGGTCTCTCTGCGTCCTGTTCTGCGGCGTCTGGTGGTTTATCACGGCAAATGACAGGATCTACGCCTCGATCGCCAGGCCGGTCTGGATTCTGATCCTGGCAGCGGGTATACTGTTTCTTGTCATCTGCATCTGTTCGCTTCTTAAGAGGGCGGACCGACTGCACGTTTGAATGATTGCAACGAAATGGCGCATCTCCTGTGAAGCAGACCATGGAAGGAGCGCCGGGGAGATTATCGATGGAACTTACGCTGAATCATATTTCTAAGCGGTACCGGCAGGACATTGTTTTCTCGGATGTCTCCGCATCTCTTGGCACCGGGCTCTGTGCGCTGATCGGGGAGAATGGCAGCGGGAAATCGACGCTCATGAAGATGATTGCCGGAATTTTGTTTCCGGACAATGGGCGGGTATGCTCTGACGGAAAAGATATTCGGGAGCTCGGATCTCTGTACCGGAGACGAATCGGATATCTTCCGCAGACAATGGGGCTATATCCGGACATGACGGTGGAGCAGTATCTTTTCTATATCGCGTCGCTCAAGGGTCTCCGCCCGATTGTCGCAAGAGAGGATATGCGGCAGATCATGGAGGACATATGGGACCCGGAGATCCTGAAGGAAGGGATGAGCGAGCTCTCGGGCGGGCAGCAGAAGCTGGTCGGCATTGTTCAGGCAAGGCTTGGTGACCCGGACATTCTGCTTCTCGATGAGGCGATGGCGGAGCTGGACAGAGACCGAATGTTCACTGTTCTGAAGAGCCTTCGCGCATACGCGGACAGCCATCTGGTGATATTATCCTCGCATCTCACAGAGGACATTGTGCCGCTTGCGGACATGGTTCTTAAGACCGGACACGGTGGACTTGCGTATGAGAAGAGAAATGTGTGGGGCGTGTGACGCGCCTGCAGCCGGATAGATGTGCGTAATATAATCAGAGACAGGAAATGAGAGATGTCATGAGAAGAAACGAAATGAAACACGATGAAATAAAAAAGCACGGCTCCGGTGAGGATCTGCGAGCAGCGCTTCGCGCGATTGACGGCAGGGGATACCCTGCCTATAAGTCTCTTGCGGGAACCTATATCTGCCCGGGATATCAGCTTGTGATTGAGCATGTGCAGGGAGATCCGTTCGCGTCGCCGTCGGCGGTCGGGGTCTTATTAAGTCCGGCAGAGTCCGGCCTTCCTGCGTGGACGCATGAAACGAAGGCCCGGCGGATCGCCTCCGAGGACGTACTGACGCGGGCCTTTGCGGCGGCAGCGGAGGAGGTGAGCTTTCATGCCGGCGGATCCGGAAAATCGGGCCTCATCGGCTCAAGCCGTCCGGGACAGGAGGTCCTTGAGCGGACGTGCTGCCACATCGGCGATGACGGCTCAGTGACGTTCCATCTGCGCATGGGATTTCCGGCGGACGGACGGCGCGTGAGAGCGCGTTCGCTTGAAAAGATGCTCTTTGAATTTCTGCCCTCGATTGTTCAGAGATCACTGACTCTTGACGGGGCGGGAGAGAGAACGCTGCGCAGTGCCTGTGATCTGGCTGATGACAGAGAGGCGGTTCTGGCTGCTCTGAAGGAAAAGTGGGCGGTCGCTTTCATTGCGGACGGCTCCATTCTTCCGCGCGAGAGCGGCGTGTCGCAGCGGTCGCTGCCGCATGCCGTGCGTTTTAAGTCGCCGGATTCACTCGCGGCGACGCTCCGCCTGCCGCACCGCGGGGAGGTCCGCGGCATGCTGATCCGGAAGGGCATCACGCTCATTGTGGGAGGCGGGTATCACGGCAAATCGACGATCCTCAATGCGATATCGCTCGGCGTCTATCCGCACATTGCGGGCGATGGCCGGGAGCTTGTCGTGACCGATCCGACGGCGGTCAGGATCCGCTCGGAGGATGGGCGGAGCATTTCCTGCACGGACGTCTCGCCGTTTATCGGACATCTGCCGGACGGGTCAGATTCAGCTCATTTTTCATCGCCTAATGCAAGCGGCAGCACGTCGCAGGCCGCCAATGTGGCAGAGGCACTCGAGGCGGGAGCGAAGACGCTGCTCATCGATGAGGACACGAGCGCGACGAATTTCATGATGCGCGATGCCCTGATGAATGCTGTTGTTCCGAGCGAGAGCGAGCCGATCACGCCGTTTATTTCGAGAATCGGGGACCTGAAGAAGGCAGAAGTGTCGGTTATCCTTGTCGCGGGAAGCTTCGGCGCGTATTTTAAGGTGGCTGACACGGTCATTCGCATGGACGCCTACAGGGCCTCTGATGTCACCGAAAAGGCGAAGGAGGCCGTCAGAGCCTGCGGCTGTGAGGTCCCGGAGGCGGCTGATCCGTGGCATCTGCCGTCCTTTGACCGCCGGCCGCTGCCGTGCCGTGAGCTTTTAGGCGACCGCGTGAAAATGAAGAATCTCGGGCTTGAGGGGTTCCTCGCGGAGCGAGAGAAGGTTGATCTCCGCTATGTGGGCCAGCTCATCGACGCAGAGCAGTCGGAGACGCTTGCTTCGTGCCTCCTGTGGCTTGGCCGGAATGCATTTGACGGAAAACGGACGCTCCGGGAGTGCGTCTGTCTTCTCATGGAGAAGCTGGAAAGGGAGGGCCTTTCTTCTCTTTCCCATGGTACGGTGCCGCTCATTGCGATGCCGCGCGAGCAGGAGATCTTCGCGGCCGTGGACCGGTACAGGCGGCTTCGGATGCAGAGAGAGAAGTAAATGCGTGCCTGAACTCCGGCTGTGCTCAAGAATCACGCTTGGTGTTTCTATGAGACCAGCCGGAGCTTTGTGATCTATTGCTTGTCATCCTCCCGCAGGTTCCGGCTCGTGAAGCGGTCCTTGGCCTGCCGGACGAGCTCCGTCTTCACTAAGTCCGGCAGCTCAACCTTCTGGACGCCCATCTGCCGCGCTGCCCAGAGCGGGTCCTCACCGGCCGTGACGGCATTCGCCGCGTAGCTTGCGCGGAGCCGGCTTGGGGTGATTTTATTTCCGTACGGGAGGTCGGGCAGATAGGTCATGACCATCTCGCGGACCATCACCTCAACCATGCGGACGGACATGCGCGTTCCCCGGATGGAAATGAAGAGCGCGTTCTCGCCGGGAGCGGCCTGCAGGGCCTCGCGGCCTCTTTTCCGGTGCCATCTGGCGATCCGCTCGATGTCGCCGAGAAACTCATCGTCGTCGCGGCTGTATTCCCGCGCGGCCCGGCGCTCAATATCCGCCGCAGCCATATAGATCCGGCAGAAATCGCTGATATTCCGGAAATCCGGGTATTTGCGCAGAAGGTCCTCCGGCAGCTTATCGCCATTCAGGTACAGGCGGAGCGCGTCTGCCGTCTTCTGATCAAAATAGACGGCCTTGCGCTTCCCATCCTTTCTGACAACCGAAAAATATCCCTCATCAAAATGTACATCATTCAAATTGAGCGCGATCAGCTCCGAGACATTGATTCCCGTGTGTGTAAATGCCATCAGGATCGCGTAATTCCGATATGCTGTCTTCTCCTTCTTGAACCGCACCGCCGTTGTGATCGGGAGAGAGGCGTGCGTGCCGTCTTCATTTTTGACAAGATACCGCGTGCTCTTCAGCGTGCCATTTAAGACACGGCTGATCTGCTTGTCAGACAGGTAGATATTGATATCTCCCTTCGTCGGCTTCGGCCGCGTGACGGTCAGGAACGGGAAATTGTCGATCTGCCTCGTGACATTCAGATATTTGAAAAATGAAACGAGTGACGTGTATTTCCGCGAGACGGTATTGCGCGCCTGCCCGAGCTCAAGCGTCACGAGATAGCTCTGTGCGTCATAGGATGTGAAATTCTCAAAGACGCTGAGCGGAAAATCGTGTGACTCTGTGTGGCGGAGCGAACTTTCGGTCCGGCGCATATACTGCATGAAGGCATTCATATCGAGCGCATAATTGTAGAGCGTATTCAGCGTCGAGCTGGACGGGTTCTCGGTAAAATACTTCTGCATATAGTCAGGGAAGGTGCTGATATAGTTCTTCAGCTGTCGCTCGTGAGACATAGCCTGGCGGGATAAATTTTTCTCCTCCATAAAAATTACCTCCAGAAGAAAGCGGGATAATGGCTAAGGAGCGGTTAGTCTGATTCACTCCTATAATTTCTTTATATCATTATATATGCGCAATATATTATTGTAAATAATACACCATAATTAATTCCATAAATGAGAAACAGGTGACCTGAATTTTGACCTTTTTAGCCCCTTCCCATTACTAATGAAAGAGTTTATAATAGGTATTAGTTCGGAAATCACGAACTAATACCTATCTGGAAAGGAGACTCTTGTCATGATTATTATGGATCTCAAGCTTGATAATTTGAAAGCCTTTCATCATTTTCATATGAATATGGCTTATCCGAAGAAGGTCGTGAATTCTTCAATTCCAGAAGAGCATTTGTCTCATCATCCGAATTTCAGATACAAAAAGCTGAACATTATTTTAGGCGCCAATGCGACCGGAAAGACAAGTATCGGAATCCTTCTACGTGATATCTTTGGTTTTATTAGTAAAAAAAGCTACGGGCAATTAGTAAGTAATATCGCGGACAGGCGAAGTCCAGCTATGTTTCAAATCGACTTCATTCCGGATGGAACATATGAATTATACCGATTGAAGACAGTCTTTGAGGCATCAGAGAATGGCTATTTTACAAATGAAATGATTCATGCGTCCGTGGGCAGTGTCACTATACATACAGACGATAATTACGAAAGGTGCGCGTCTCGTCTTGAGAAGCTTCCGTCTCAGAACCTTCTGTGGAATGTCGCGCTTGAAAAAATCCCTGCATTTGCATGGTATCTGACAAGACCTGATAGTGCCGCATTTGTAAATCTGCAGAACAAGGCCAATAAGAACTATCTTAAAATTTTTGACACGACATTAAAGGCCATCGATCCATCTATTGTGAAGGTCGAGGCAATTCCAGGAACTGATGCGTCTTATTTAATCAAGCTCAAGAATACGGATATTCTTATTCAGCAGGGAGAAATTCTTAAACCTGAACTGCTGTCTAGTGGAACACGGGCAGGAATTGACATTGCAGACATGATGGCATGGGTGATTAATCAATGGAGTGCGTTTTTTTACTGCGATGAGAAATTCTCGTATATGTATACGGATATTGAGAAAGCATTCCTTGCCGTTATGGTTGAAAAGCTGCCATCAGATGGACAGATTTTCTTTACGACGCACAATCTGGATATATTGGACATGCCCTATCCGAAGCATTCTTTTACTTTTTTGAAGAAGGATGTGAATCAGCCGGACAAACCCATTTCCTGTATCTATGCTTCTGATTTTTTGAAGCGCAATACAGATTCTCTGAGAAATGCTGTAGAAAATGATCTGTTCTCCGCTGCACCTTCAGTTGACAAAGTATATGAGTTGGCTGATTTCACAAAGGATGATCGTCTATGAAAAATTATTGCTATTTCGTTGAGGGGCAGGATGAAAAGAAAATCATCGATACCCTGAAGACAGAGCTGAAGTTGATTCAGCCAGGAAAAGTCCAGATCGTCAATCCGGTTCAGGAGAGGATCAAAGCCAGTAGGTTGAACTCGCTTACGATGGATACGACGATTATTCTCGTGTTCGACACTGATACGAGTAGTGCCCAGATACTCATACAGAATATAAATTTCATCAAGAGCAGACCGAATATTTCTAAAGTTGTCTGCATTACGCAGGTGAGAAATTTGGAAGATGAGCTTTTGAGAAGCTGTTCCATTTCGCATATACGAGAATTGACTAATAGCAAATCTGATCGCGAATACAAATCAGATCTGATAAAAATATCCAATCTGGCTAATCGATTAAATGCATGCGGATTTGAACAAAGTAAATTCTGGGCGAAACAGGCTTCAGGTGTGTTCGGACAAATCGTGAATCAGGCCGACGAGATACGCAAAATTCGGTAAGGATTCGGGATGAAATTGTTGTCAGACAAACGTACCATTAAATATCTTGAGACATACGTCCAGCTTGCTTTACCTTTTTACAGTAGAATGCAAAAAAAGTAAAGGTTTTGATGGTTCTATCGAGGAAAAAGTAAAGCTTCTTGTTATATTCCTTCTCTCGAAATTATCACGCTAATCTGAGAGCCGCTTCCGGAACGCAGACGGAGAGAAGCCCCGCTGCCGATGAAAGAGCCGACTGAAGTACAGCGGATTGTCATAGCCGACGATGCGCGCGATCTCGGAGACGGGGTACTGCGTCGTCTCGAGGAGCATCTGTGCATTTGTCATGCGGGCATTCAGGATATACTGCATCGGCGTCGTGCCCGTATATTTCCTGAAATTGCGGATGAACCAGCTGATACTCATACCACGCGATCTCGCATAGTCCTCAATGCTGATGTCACTGCTGTAGTTCTCGCTAAAATACCGGACCGCGAGGTCCATCTCATGGTCAAGATACGGGTCAGAGATACGCCGCTCCTTCTTCAGCTCCCGGTGAATCGTGATAAGAAGCTCCCGCAGCAGAATTGTCAGCATTTCCTCGTAGTCGTCCCGGCAGCGCTGAAGCTCTTCGATCATGCACTTAAACAGCTCTGCATATACGGGTGAGGTTCCGACATACAGCACCCGCATATCATCGGAAATGCCGTATTTCCGCAGGATATTCTTGACATTCCCGCCCGTAAAATGAACCCAGTACACCTCCGTCTTGTCTGCGCCGTAATATTCGTACTTCTGCAGCTCCTTCGGGCGGTAGAGCACCATATTGCCGGCTGTGACAATGGTTTCATTTTCTTCACTTCCAAAATGAAAATGCGCTTTCCCGGCGCTGATATAAATGATCTGGTAGTCGACGCGGCCGCGCGGGCGATAGGTCGGAAGCTTAGGCCGCGTTTTTAAGCGATACGTGCCGCAGCTTCCGACAATCAGCGGCCGGCTCTTATCCTTGAAATCGATGGCAGAGTTGTGCAGATATCCTGAGTTCAGATACATAGACGTGCCTCCACATAAAGCTTTCCAGTAACGGACTGTATCATTTTGTGCATGTCCTGTCCAGTATCCTTTATGTACAAATCCCTGCGCAAACAGTAGTATAAAAACCGCAAAAACAGGCCTGAAGGATGCGTGGCACATCTAAAAAAGTGTAACTATTCATATGAGGAAACGGATCATGGAAGAAAAGAAATACTTGAAATGGTACAACAAGGTCGGCTATGGCTGCGGGGATATTGCAGGAAATGTTGTGTATGCGCTTCTGGCGGCGTTTGTCATGATTTTCCTGACCGATACGGTCGGCCTGAATGCGGGAATTGTCGGCGTATTAATCGCGGTGTCGAAGGTGTTTGACGGCATCAGCGATATTTTCTTCGGCGCGATGATCGACAAGACGAAGAGCCGGATGGGGAAGGCCAGACCGTGGATGTTCTACGGCTACTTCGGCTGCGCCGTGTGTCTCGTCGCGATCTTCAGCGTCCCGGCCAGTATGGGAAAGCTGGCCCAGTACATCTGGTTTTTCATCGCGTATACGCTGCTCAATGCGGGATTTTACACCGCAAATAACATCGCGTATTCGGCTCTCACGGCGCTCGTCACCAGAAATAATGAGGAGCGCGTGCAAATGGGCTCGATTAGGTTTATGTTCGCGTTCGGGACAAATATGCTGATTCAGGCCATTACCGTCGGCTGGGTGGCAAGGCTCGGCGGAGGCGCCGCTGCCTGGCGGACTGTTGCCATTGTCTACGCGGTGATCGGCGTCATCGCGAATACGCTGTCTGTATTTTCCGTGAGGGAGCTCTCTGATGAGGAACTGGCGGGCGGTACAGAGAGCAGGAGAGAAGAGAGCTACCGCCTCATCGACGCGTTCCGTATTCTTGTCCGCAACAAATATTTCCTCATGATCTGCGGCGTCTACCTTCTCATGCAGCTCTACACGGCGACGCTCGGCATGGGCATCTACTACATGAAATACGTCCTCGGAAATGAACGGCTCTTCGGCACATTTTCATGGGCGGTCAACATCCCGATGATCGCGGGCCTCGTGCTCACGCCGGCCCTTGTGCAGAAATTCCGCGGCATGTACCGCTTAAACCTCACAGGCTATATGGTCGGCACGGCAGGGCGTCTCGGCGTCGTCATCGCTGGATACCTCGGCAGTGTGCCGCTTATGCTCCTCTTTACAGCGGTTGCTGCGCTCGGCATGAGTCCGCTCCAGGGCGACATGAACGCGCTGATCGCGACAACCTCAGAGTACACGCGTCTCACAACGGGCAAAAAAGTCGACGGGACGATGTATTCCTGCACATCCTTCGGAACGAAGGTCGGCGGCGGACTCGGGACAGCCATCGCCGGCTGGATGCTCGCAGGAAGCGGCTATGTGCAGAATGCGGCCTCGCAGCCCTTATCCACGATCCATATGCTCCATGTCATGTACCTCTGGCTCCCGATGGTCTTTAATTTTATGATTACGCTCGTCCTTATTCGTCTCAAGGTCGAGCAGGCCAATGAGCGGGAGAGGTCGAAAGAGAACAGATGAGTTTTGTCAAAATGACCGCCAAGATCGGCGGCCATTTTTTCTTCGGTATTTTTTCGCCATAAGATATAGGGCCGGGCATCTGTACCATTTTTTTGCGCTGTGCTATTATAAATGTAACGCAACTATTCAGCACCCCGGACTCGGAACGCTTTGCGTTCCTTGTTGTGCTGAATAATTACAACGTTCGGGTGTCAGGTTCCACGTTCGGGTGTCACACGTTCGGGTGTCCACGTTCGGGTGTCAGGTTCCCATAAAAATTTTATAAATAAATCGAGACGAATGTTTATCCTGAATTATTCACCGCGTTGCGGTGCCAGCGGCTGAAAGCCGCATAGTTACTTTGATTGCCGGTTTTATTGCCTTCATCTGAAAAGTGAACATAAAAAAGAGCTCGATTTCTGGTAAAAT
>Ga0256404_1009844_pt1 | contig 13496 bp, 14 predicted proteins | sample RumenRJG_01DNA_FD_185990 | JGI IMG/M metagenome (GOLD analysis project Ga0256404, IMG submission 185990) | Bovine rumen microbial communities from Lethbridge, Alberta, Canada - RJG_01 | ecosystem: Host-associated > Mammals > Digestive system > Stomach > Rumen | place: Canada: Alberta | collected...
TAAAGTTTACGAAAATAAACTATATGTGTTTACAGATAAAACAATATATGTTTATGATGTTTATGATACTGAAGAAAATATAAATAAAGACAATTTATTTGAAAATAATTATATAAGCAATAAAATTACAGAAATAAAAGAAAATTATGGTATAAATGTAAACCTAAAAGAAAGTGTTAATATCATGCATAAAGACTACAACATAACTGAAGTAAACAATTACAATGATATTATAGATGCCTTAAGTTACCTTGAAGATTATCTTCTTATATTTAACAAAGCATTTTTTCAAAGGTTTTATGAGTATGATATGAAAGGCTTAAATATATATTTTGCTTATGACATAACTGGTGGAGAACTTGAAAGTAGCCAAACGGATGTAGTGGGTTTATCATTTGTTAAAAATAATGAATATGTAATAATAATTAAACTTAATTCCAAAGATAATTTACTTAACATACTAGCACATGAAACTATGCACATTATAGATGCACACCTTAAACTTAAAGATTTTTTATATGATTGGAATAGTTTGAACCCAGAATATTTCACATATCAAAATGTTTATTATCCGAATGTTTTGTATAAAGATGTTTTAAAAACTGGTAAATTTAAAGATGAAATATATTTTGTGGATAACTATGCTAGAACGAATGAAATGGAAGATAGAGCACGGCTTTTTGAAAGCATTTGTGCATGTAAAAATTATGAAGAATATCCAAACTTAAATAACAAAATGAATTATCTAAAAAAAGTCTTAACTACTAATTTTCCTGAAATAAGTTATATAAAAGCTTTTGAATAAAATTTTTTTCACAAATTAACAAATTTTACTTGACTTTGATATAGACTATGTATATATTAGAGATGGAGGGATAAGTTATGGCATACAAAGTACAAAAATGGGGAAATTCTAATGGAATAAGAATACCCAAAGTTTATTTAGAGGCTTTAAATTTAAAATCAGGAGATGCAGTAAACATTACAAGAGAGGGGGAACAAATCATTGTTACTAAAGCTCTTAGAAAGCCAGAAACATTAAAATCAAGAATTAAAAAATACAAAGGTCCTGAAAAAGTGGAAGACTTTAAATGGGACGAAGCGAGGGGAAAAGAGTTATGGTAAAATATATTCCACAAGAAAGAGATATCGTATATATTAATTTAAACCCTATAAAAGGGCATGAACAAAAAGGAGAAAGACCAGCTTTAGTAATAAGTAGTAGATTATTTAATCAGTTTACAAATATGGCAATAGTTTGTCCAATTACAACAAATACTAAAGGATTTCCAACTCATTATGAGCTTGCTGGTCTAAAAAAAATAAAGGGGTCAGTTTTGTGTGAGCACATCAGAAGCATTGATTATGCTGAGCGCAACATTGAGTTTATAGAGCGATGTAGCGACGAAGAATTTAATAACATATTAGAATTAATAAAAAGTTTTTTTGAAAATTAAGAAGGAGAATTATTTATGAAAGTAAGAACACGTTATGCACCAAGTCCAACTGGATACATGCACATAGGAAATTTAAGAACAGCAATATTTGAATATTTATTAGCTAAAAAATATAATGGAGATTTTATATTAAGAATTGAAGATACAGACCAAGAACGTCAAGTTGAAGGAGCAATAGATTTTATTTACAATACTTTAGACATCTGTGGTTTTAAAATAGATGAAGGCCCAAATAATGAAAAAGGATACGGACCATACATTCAAAGTGAGAGAAAAGACATCTATAAAGAATATGCCTTAAAACTTGTAGAAATGGGCAAAGCTTATTATTGTTTTTGTTCTGAAGAAGAACTAGAAGCAATGAGAAAACATGCTGATGAAAGACATAAACCATTTTTATATGATGGTAGATGTTCAAGATTAAGTAAGGAAAAGATTGAAGAAAAACTAAAAAATGGAGTACCATACGTAATTAGACAAAAAATGCCTAAAACTGGACAAACTATAGTGGAAGATGTCGTATATGGCAAAATTAAAATTGATAATAGCATCTTAGATGACCAAATACTACTTAAAAGTGATGGTTTTCCAACATACAATTTTGCTAATGTAATTGATGATCATTTAATGGAAATAACCCATGTAATTCGTGGTAAAGAATATCTAGACCAAACAGCTAAATACAATTTACTTTATGAAGCATATGGCTGGGAAAAACCAACATATATCCATGTTGCTATGGTTCTAGGTGAAGATGGCAATAAATTATCTAAACGTAATGGAGATGCATCATTCATGGACCTTTACAATCAAGGATATTTACCAAGTGCTGTAGTAAACTATTTAGCATTACTTGGATGGAGCCCAGAAACTAATCAAGAAGTCTTTACCATGGAAGAACTTATTGCAAACTTTAATGAAAACAGAATAAGTAAATCATCAAGTCAGTATGATGTTAAAAAGTTAAAATGGTTTAACCATCATTATATAAATAATCTAAGTGACGAAGAATATTTAACTTGGATTAAAAAATATTTTACAAACAATACCGAAGGTAAAACTGAAGATTGGGTTAACAGATTATTACTTGTTTATAAAAACCACATTGATTATGGAGCAGAAATTAATGAAGTAACAGCATCATTCTTTACAAATGAATTTGTAGTAAATGAAGAAGCAGCAGAATTTATGAAAAGTGATGAAATAATACCTCATGTTGTTGAAGTTTTCAAAGAAGAAATTGAAAATACAACTGATTGGACAGTTGAAGCTCTATCAAACGTTATAAACAATGTTAAAGAAAAAGCTGGAGTAAAGGGAAAAATGCTATATATGCCAATAAGAATAGCAGCAAGTGGCATAATGCATGGACCAGAATTAGCAGATACTTTATACCTAATTGGAAAAGAAGAAATATTAAATAGGTTAACAAAATGAGAAAAAGAATAGGCTGGCTAGTTATACCAATAGTTTTTATTATCATCGGAATTTTTATATATCTTTTCTTTAATGAAGGTGAAAATATTTATACTCATAGAAATCAAGAATTTACAATGAAAGTTAAAGATTTAGCTGAAATTGATGATAAAATATACTTAAAATTTACAAAAGTAATTGATAATACTTGTAAAACTGAAGAATGCAGTGGTGAAGGAGAAACTTTGGCTAAGATTTTAGTCATAAATAATCCTCACTTTGAGTATATAGAATTAAGTAATAAAATAGATAAAGAAATAACTATAAAAAAGACAAATTACAAGATAAAATTAATAGATTTTAACACTGAAAATAATGAAATAACTTTAGAAGTATTAAGTAATGAATAACAAATAAGGAGAAAAAATGAAAATATATAATACACTTACAAGAAATATCGAAGAATTTGTACCATGGCAAGAAGGTAAAGTCGGATTATATACATGTGGACCAACAGTATATCATTATGCTCACATAGGTAACATGAGAAATTACATTGGTCATGATATTTTAGATAAAACTTTAAGATATCTTGGCTATGATGTTAAAAGAGTTATGAACATTACTGATGTTGGTCATTTAACAAGTGACTCAGACTCTGGTGATGACAAAATGGTAAGTAGTGCCAAAAAAGAGCATAAAACTGTAATGGATATCGCTAGATTTTATACTGATGCATTCTTTAAAGATTTTGAAGATTTAAACAATAGAGTTCCAGATGTCGTAGCACCAGCAACAGCAAATATAAATGAATATATTAAAATAATAGAAAATTTACTTGCTAAAGGCTATGCTTATAAAAGCGGAGGAAATATATATTTTGATACATCAAAATTAGATGATTACTACAAGCTTACGAATCATAAAGCTGATGAAATGGTTGTTGGTGTTCGTGAAGGTGTAGAAGAAGACGACTCAAAGAAAAACCAAAATGATTTTGTCCTTTGGTTTACTAAATCTAAATTTGATGAACAAGATTTAAAATGGGAAAGTCCATGGGGACTAGGATATCCAGGATGGCATATAGAATGTACTGGTATAAGCATCAAATACTTAGGGGAATATTTAGACATTCATGGTGGTGGAGTAGATAATATATTTCCTCATCACACGAACGAAATTGCCCAAAGTGAAAGTTATCTTGGACATAAATGGTGTAACTATTGGTTCCACAATGAACATTTAAATGATGAAACTGGTAAAATGAGTAAAAGTCATGGAGCAATTTTAACAGTTCAAGTATTAAAAGAAAAAGGTTATGACCCACTAAGTTTTAGATATATGTGTCTTTTAAGTCATTATCGTCGTCAATTAACATTTTCATATAGTACACTAGATGGTGCAGAAAATGCATATAAAAAATTACGTAGTAAAACATCAAGTCTAAAATTTGACAATAACATTAATGAAGAAGATTATAAAATGTGGAAAAGTAAATTTGTATCATGCCTAGAAGATGATTTAAACACAGCAAATGCTATAACAGTTTTACATGATTTACTAAAAAGTGATGTAAATGAAGGTACAAAATACAAATTAGTTGGTGAATTTGATAGTGTACTAAGTCTAGATTTATTAAAACAAGACATAAAGAAAATTGATAATGAAGAAGAAATTATTCAAAAAATAAATGAACGCAATGAAGCTAAAAAGAACAAAAATTATGAACTTGCTGATAGTATCAGAGCCGAATTACTTGCAAAAGGAATTGTTTTAAAAGATACTCGCGAAGGCACAACTTATGAGGCTATATAATGAAGAAAGTTAGTATTTTTCTTCTAAGCCTCTTTTTCTTTATCTATCCTGTATACGCCGAAGAATTTTCTATTACTGGGGAAAATGTAATTTTATACAACATGAATGATGATAAGGTATTATATAGTAAAAATGCAGATGAAATAGTTGAAATAGCAAGTTTAACAAAGATGATGACAGCTTTAGTAACAATCGAAAATACAAGTGATTTAACTAAAGAAATAACTATTACAGAAAAAGATTTCGAAGGCACAACAGGGTACTCAAAAGCAGGTTTTAAAGTCGGAGATAAAGTAACATATGAAGATTTACTTTATGGTATTTTACTTCCAAGTGGTGCGGATGCTGTTAATGCTGCAGTAAATAATACACTAGGTTATAAAAAGTTTATAGCTAAAATGAATGAAACAGCAAAAAAAATAGGATTAAATAATACTCAATTTTCAAATCCTATTGGAAAAGATGATAAAAATAATTATTCAACAGCAAGTGATATAGCTAAATTATTAAAATATGCTTTAAAAAATGATGTATTTAAAAAGGTATTTACAACTAAAAGTTACAAAACAACAAATGGTTTAAACTTAAAAAGTACAGTGAGTAACTATGATAATATTTTACAGACGAATAAAATAGATGGTGCGAAAAGTGGATTTACTAAAGAAGCTGGTCGCTGTCTTGCTTCAATAACAAATCTTCATGATGTAAATTATTTACTTGTAGTAATAAAATCAAGTACAGAATATCCATATAATGCAGTTAAAGACACAATAAATATTTATAACTACTATGATGAAAATTACAGTTATCAAAATATTTTAGATGATAGCACATTTATTAAAGAAATACCTATCAAATTAAGTAGTAACAAATCATATAAAATAACAGGCTCTGAAAATATATCATTATATTTAAAAAATGATACTAAAGTAAATTATGTATATGAAGGTGTAGATGAGATATCTTATAAAACCCAAAAAGGCGCAAAAATTGGAACAATAAAAATTTATGAAGGCAATAAATTACTTGATACAAGTATTGTTTACCTTGAAGAAAATATTAAATATTATCCAATTGAAGTATCTCTAATAATTTTAGCATCTTTAATTATAATATTAATATTTGTCCTTAAGAAAAAAAAGCATAGAAGAAGGAGAAGACGTAAATGACAAAGATAAATCACATAGGAATTATTGTAGATGGTAATGGCAGATGGGCAAAAGAAAAAGGAAAGAGCAGAAGCGAAGGACATAAAGCTGGAGCAGAAGCACTTGAAAAAATAATTTTGTACATAAATAAAGAAAGTATAGCAAATTATTTAAGTTTATATGTTTTTTCAACTGAAAATTTTAGTAGAAGTCCAGAAGAAGTAAATTATTTAATGGAACTTTTCATGAAATGGTTCAAAAAATGCAAAGAAAAATATAAAAATGCCAATATTAAAGTTTTATTTTCATCTCAAAAAGAATTTATAAAGTCAGAAATTGTAAAAGCCATAGATGAACTTGAAGAAGCCACAAAAGATAATACAGGCTTAGTTGTTAACTTTTGTTTAAGTTATGGGGGTAGACAAGAAATAGTGGATGCTACTAAAAAAATAGCAACAGCTGTTTTAGAAAATAAATTAAATATTAATGATATAAATGAAGAATTATTCAAAAAATACTTATATAATGATTTACCAGATGTTGACTTTTTAATTCGCACAAGTGGTGAAAATAGAGTTAGTAACTTCATGCTATGGCAAATATCCTATGCTGAAATGTACTTTCCTAAAGTATATTTTCCTGACTTTACTCCAAAATGTTTGGAAGAAGCAATCGAAGAATATGAAAAAAGAGATAGAAGATTTGGTAATATAAAATAAAAATTGGTGATACAAATTCACCAATTTTTTTAACCAAGTAATTTTAATGCTAAGTACATTCCAAATGTAATAGCTGAAGTAATTATTAAAATTAAACTTGTATATCCAGCCATTCCCATTTTATCTTTTCTATTAAGTTCATTTAAATAATCAACATTCTTATCAAATTCACTATAACCACCAAATTCAGGTTTTGTTCGTGTCAAAGTCATTGGTTTATCAAGGCCTTGATTTTGTGTTTGATTTTGGTTCATATTAGCCATTTCACTATTATAAGCATTTGCAATCATTTGATAAGCATTATAAGTATTTGGACTAGAAAGTCTTTTAGCATCTTCAATAATCTTTTTAGCAGTCATAATATCAGTTACAAAATCTCTAATACTTTCATTTTGATAAAATTTATCAAAAACATCAGCATTTCTAGCATAAATATTTAATTCATCAATGTATTGACTAACATATTTTTTTATTGTTTCTTCTTCGTCTTCAGTTATAATCAACTGACTTAAATATTCTTCAATCTGAGCATTTTTATTTCCGTTTTGATAAAATCCATCTTTAAAATAAATAAAAATATCTTCAGGGTTCATATTGAAAAAAACAGGGTCAATTCTACTTAAACCATAACCATTTAATTTAACAAAATTTCCTTCATAAACTAAACAATCACTTTCTAAATTATAAGAAAATTCAGCCAAATTTGGATAATTTTTTTGATAATTCTTAAGTATCATCTCATTGTAGCTTACATTTGCTCCATTCATGTCACATCAGCACTCCTATTTTCTAATACTAAGTTTATCAGATATTAAGAAAAAATACAATATCTATTTTTAACTAATTTTGAAAATTGAGAACAAAAAATCAAAAATTTGGTAAAAAAAAGACCAAATTTTAACAAAAATGTTCCATATTTAGTAATTTTTTCCATTTTAATAATGTCTTTAATTGTGTTAAAGTTAGTTTGAAAGGAGGAAAAATGTATGAACCAAGTAATTTTAGTTGGAAGATTATCACAAGACCCTGAATATGAAATATCTGAAACTGGTAAAAAAAGAACAATAATAAATATTGCTGTAACCCGAGGATTTAAAAATTCTGATGGTAAATATGAAACTGATTTTATTAGATGTGTTCTTTGGAATGGCATGGCATCTGCTACAAAGGATTATTGTCACACTGGAGATACTATAGGTATAAAGGGTCGTGTTCAAAATCGAAGTTATGTAAACGAGCAAAATGAAACAAAATATATCACAGAAATAATTGCAGAAAGAATATCTTTTATAGCATCATCAAATAAAAATCGTGCTTTACGAGAAATATCAGATGAAGATGATGCGATCGTTGAATGTTTCTAACATCTTCTTTTTTCTCTAGCATATACTTAACTAAGGTGATTTTATAGTGAAACATTTTCGAAATATTGGCATTCTTGCTATCGCTGCTTTTAGTTTTTTTTACACAGAAAAAATAGCTAATTTAACGTTAGAAAATAGTGAAATTTACCAAAAAATTAAAAGTGAAGAACAAAAATTTAATGAAGCTTTTGTAAATGCTGAAATTAATGATAACTACATAACTCCGGGATTAAATGGCAAAGTAGTTAATATTAAAAATAGTTTCTATAACATGAAAGATTTAAACGCCTTCAATTCCTATTATTTAATTTTTGATACATCTTACCCCGAAGTGACACTTGAAAATAATAAAGATAAAATAGTAAACAAAGGAAATCGTTACAAGAAAAGTGTTTCATTCATATTAGAATATAATAAAAATATAATAAATTACTTCAAAGAAAATAATTTAGAAGCCAGTATCCTCGTAGATGTTGATAATTTTAATAAAAATGAAAAATTAGAGCAAATTAATAATGAGGTAAATAAATATAAAGACTTAGAAGCTCTGATTAATAAATATACAAATAATACTCACATTTGTTATGTATCAAACAAAAATGAAAAAATATGTCGTAAAAATCAAAAATATCTGGTTAAAACTAATAAAATACTAAACAATAACACTTTCTTATCACTTAAAAACTCTATCGAACCAGGAGACATATATTATGTAGAAAAAAATGCAGATGTTAAAAATATTAAGATATTAATTAATAGTATTATTTATAAAGATTTAGACATTATTTCCTTAAGTAAGATGCTAAGTGAAGAAAGAGATTGATTTAATTTAAGTTTTTTGGTATAATTTACTTACCGAAGAACTTATTTTTTTTAAATGAAGGTGATAATATATGAGTAAAATAAAGATTTTTGGTTTGGGAGGACTTTCTGAAAGTGGAAAGAATTCCTATGTAGTTGAAGTAGATGATGAGATATATGTTTTTGATGCTGGAATAAAATTTGCTAGTGGAAATTTACTAGGAATTGATTACATTATGCCTGATTTTAGTTATCTAGTTAAAAATAAAAAAAGAATTAAGGGTTTATTTATAACTCATGGACATCCAGAAAATATGGGAGCTGTTCGTGACCTTTTAAAAGATATTCCATCATTAAAGGTATATGCCACAAAATATACTAAATTTGAACTTATGGAAGATGGCGTAAATGAAAATAATATTGAATTAATTAAGCCACACAAGAAAATTAATTTTGGTAATGTTTCTATATTTCCAATTTCTGTTTCACATTCTGTACCAGATGCAGTAATGTATGTTGTAAATACTAAAGATGGAGCAATATGTTATACTGGAGATTTCATTATTGACCCAAGTATGCAAGGTCCTTATGATATGGATATAGGTAAAATTGCATATATTGGTAAACAAGGCGTACTTTGTTTATTATGTGAGTCTTCTTTTGCAGAAAAAAATGGTCATACATCGCCGAAACACAGACTTGTAAACTTTTTCGGAGATGTTATAAAACACCATGACAATAGAATTATTTTTTCTGTATTGCCAACGCATTTATATACAATATCTGAAATATTTGAAGCCGCAGGAAATTCGCATCGTAAGATAGTTTTAATGGGAAAAAGACTTCAAAACGTTTTAAACTTTGCAAGTAAAGAAGGCTACATGCATTATAATGAAGAATTACTAGGTGATTTATCAAATATTAATGATGATAATGCTATTCTTTTAGTAATGGATGATAGAACAACGCCATATGCCAACATGAATAAAATTCTAAATGGTTATGATAAATTTATTACATTAAAACCAACAGACACAATAGTTTTCGCAGAACCACGTTATGACAGTACTGAAAAGGTTTTAGTAAAGCTTCAAAATGAACTTTCTAAATTTGGATGCGATATTGAAACTATTGATAAAGAAAAAGAAATACTACATCATGCATCACGTGAAGATTTAATGCTAATGATTAAGTTAATAAACCCAAAATTCTACATGCCAGTAAAAGGTGAATATCGTTACATGGTAAATAATGCTAATCTAGCAAGTAACTTAGGAATTCCAGATAGTAACATTTTACTTAAACAAAATGGAGATGTTGTGACATTTGAAAATGGTAAACTTATAGATAATTTTGCTAGAATTAAAGTAGATGATGTTTTAATAGATGGAACAAGTAATGATGATATCGGTGATTTAGTTATCAAAGATAGAGAAATGCTTTCTGAAAATGGTATAGTACTAATTAGTGCCACAGTTGATAAGAAAGATAAAGTTTTACTGGTGGGTCCAGAAGTTACAACCCGTGGATTTATTTATGTTAAAGACTCTGCAGACATGATTAAAGAAATAAAAGTTATATGTGAAGCTATTATTAATAGAAATATAACTCCAAAATACATTGATTTTAATCAAATAAAAGTTGAAATAAGAGAAGAACTAAGTAGATACTTATATGAACAAACAGAATGTAAACCAATGATAATTGCGGTTGTTCAAGAGGTATAATTTATAATAAATCACTCATACTATAAATGGGTGATTTTTAAATGAATGATGTAGAAGCATTAAATGAACTATATAAAGTAGTTACAATGGGAATAATAGGAATTGATGAAGTAAAAGGACATATCGAGGATAAAGCCTTAGCAAAAACCATGAGTGATGCCAAGAAAAAATACATGGTAAATAAAATGGATATTACAAATATTTTAAAAGAACTTGGGGAAGAACCCACAGAAATAAACATAATTATCAAAATGTTTAATGAAATTTATACAGGAATTGAATTAATAAAATGTGATGATGCAAAAATAGCTAAAATGCTAATCGAAGGAACTAACAAAGGCATTATCAAAGTTGAAGAAATACTTAATTCTGAAATGGATAAAAAAGTAACTGAACTTGCCGAAGAACTTTTAGAACTACTAGAATTTCAAATTAAATCTTGGAAGCCATATCTTTAAAAGCTTGTTTGTTAAGATAACTTGACAATAATTTAAAAATGGTATATTATATCTAGGCATTTGAAAGGAAAATAAAAATGAATGTTCTAGAGAAAAATAATCAAAGAAAAAGAGAGTTAGATGAATTAATTAACAAATTAGAAATAGAAATTACAAAGTTAAATGGTTCTTTGCTCGAAGAAGACTCAAAGTTAGATTTAGAAAAACAAAGACTTGAAAATTTAAAGGCATTATTAAGTCAAAAGATTAATTATAAAAATAAAGGTATACAAGATTTTATTATAATTAATATAATTTTAGGTTTAGCTATATTACTTAATTTTATTTTTCCAATTAAAATCATCCTTTTAATAATAATAGCATTTTATTTAATTAAAACTCCGAAGTTTATAAAATTACTAAATTTATTAAATAACGACGAATTAGGTAAACTAGAAATAAGTAAAAATGAAGTTAGGTCTAGAATTAGAGATTATACCCAAAGAAAAAATGAATTAGAAAAGAAATTAAACAACATAAATTTTAGACTAGATGAACTTGAAGTTGAAAAAAATATTTTAGACGAAAGTTTTAATTTTAGAATAGAAGAAGAAAGAAGCAAAGAAATAAAAAGGATAAGATTAAGAGAAAAAGTGGTTTAGTACACATAATAAAAATTTATAAAATAAGTAAAAAAATAAAAAAAAAGATAGATTAATCTACCTTTTTTTTGTATAATAGAAGAAGAGGTGAAAGAAATGAAAATTTTAGCAGTAAATGCAGGTAGTTCATCATTAAAATTTACATTAATTGAATTACCAGAAAAAAATGTCGTAGCAAGTGGATTGTTTGAAAAAATAGGTATAAGTGGTTCTTGTTATACAATTAAATACAATGGAGAAAAAATAAAAAAAGAAGTAAATTTAGTAGACCATTCAGTTGCTGTAAGAATATTAATGGAAGAACTTATTAACATGGGAATAATAAGTTCATTAGATGAAATTGAAGGAGTAGGACATCGTATGGTTCATGGTGGACAAGAATTCACAGAATCAGTTGTATTAACAGAAGATGTTCTAGATAGAGTTGCTAAATATAATGAATTAGCACCACTTCATAATCCAGCTAATATCATGGGAGTAAAAGCTTTCATGAAGGCTTTACCAAATACAATTCAAGTTGGTGTATTTGATACAGCATTCCATACAACGATGAAAGAAGCTGAATATTTATACCCAGTTCCATATGAATGGTATGAAAAATACGGTGTTAGAAAATATGGCTTTCATGGTACAAGTCATAGATTCATTAACAAAACAATTAGTGAATATTTTGGTAGAAATGATTTAAAAGTTATTTCTTGTCACATTGGTAATGGTGGTTCTATAACAGCTATTGACTCAGGAAAAGTAGTTGATACATCTATGGGATTTACACCACTTGCTGGTATTATGATGGGAACTCGTAGTGGTGATATTGATGCATCAATGCTATCTTACTTAGCAGGAAAAACTGGAAAATCACTTGAAGAACTTACAAATGACTTAAATAAAAAGAGTGGACTTTTAGGTGTAAGTGGAGTAAGTAGTGACTCAAGAGATGTTGAAATGGCTGCTGACGAAGGAAATGAAAGAGCAATATTAGCCCAAGAAATGTATGCTAAAAAGATAGCTAATTATATAGCAATGTATAACAATTTACTTGGTGGAGCAGATGTAATAACATTAACTGCAGGTGTTGGTGAAAACAGTAAAACAATGCGTAAATCAATCATTGAAAAAATTGCATCTTTAGGTGTTAAAATTGATGATGAAAGAAATGATTTCCGTGGAGAATTTCGTCTTATTTCAACAGATGACTCAAAAATTCCAGTATATGTTGTTCCAACAGATGAAGAATTAATGATTGCCATGGATACAATGGAACTTAAAAATAAAAATAACTAATTAGAAAGAGTGATAAAATGAAGGAAATGTACAAAAAAATAATTAAGATAATCAAAAAATATGACAAAATAGTTTTAGCACGTCATATTAGTCCCGATCCAGATGCTATAGCTAGTCAAATAGCTTTAAGGGACTCAATTAAATTAACATTTCCGAATAAAGAAGTATATGCAGTAGGTACAGGAGTTCATAAATTTAAATATTTAGGAGCTTTAGATAAACCTGATTTAAGTACCTTAAATAATTCTTTATTAATTGTACTTGATGTTCCAAACTTTTACAGAGTAGATGGTATAAATGGATTAGAATACGATGCTATTTTAAAAATTGACCATCACCCAGCTGAAGACATCATCGGGGACGTTGACTGGACAGACTCTACAAAATCTAGTACATGCGAAATGATTGCAGAACTTCTTCTTTATAGTCCACTTGTCATGGATACCAAAATTGCTGAAGATTTATACATTGGTATGGTCTTTGATAGTGATAGATTTTTATTACCAAACACAAGCACTGAAACTTTAAAAACAGCATACGAACTAGTTAAAACAAGTAATATAAACTTTGTTAATCTATATGACAATTTATATGAAAGAAGTATAAATGAAGAAAAATTTCGTGCTTATTTAATAAATAATATAGAAATAACTGAAAATAGATTTG
>Ga0256404_1009846_pt1 | contig 13490 bp, 16 predicted proteins | sample RumenRJG_01DNA_FD_185990 | JGI IMG/M metagenome (GOLD analysis project Ga0256404, IMG submission 185990) | Bovine rumen microbial communities from Lethbridge, Alberta, Canada - RJG_01 | ecosystem: Host-associated > Mammals > Digestive system > Stomach > Rumen | place: Canada: Alberta | collected...
ATTAAAATATTTGCGAGTTCGTCATCCCCAAAATCTTGAGCTAACGAATTTATGAGTGTAATTTTATCTTCGGTTTTTATTGATGCCATAAAATCCATGAAATCTATTTGAACTTCAGGATTTATTATTGCATTATTCAATAATTGTTTTGTGCTTGCATCAAAAATTTCATCTGCATCGTCCAGAAAATCTGAGCAATCTTCGTATGACCAATCCGCATCAAGTTCTCTTAACATGTTTAGAACGGTAATTTTTGCTTCTGTCGGAAGTGATTTGTTTTTTAATATATCCCAATAACCGCTGATAAGTTCTTTCTTGGGGGTAAAATGTTCTAATAAAAAACAGATAACCGAAATCTTTTCATTTGACGAATTTGATAATTCTTTAAACAAAAGTTTTGTAATAATGGTTTTGTCCGATTGAGCATCTAATAAATCAATATCTGCCAAACAATTCGGAATATCTCTGACTGAATGAATTTTATTTAACAGTTCAATCAGGGTGGTTTTCAGTTCAAAAGGATTCAGTTGTTTAAATTTTGAAGTCAAATTATCTTGCCTTTCCCCAGAACGCATTCAGGATTTGTTGGGCTTCAGCTGACGGAACTCTGTCTTGTAGTATCAGATATTGCAAAGCAATCATCACACATTCGGAGCAAATATTTACCCCCGGACCTTTTATCATCTTGATAACTTGTGTGTTCGGTCTTCCGCAAAAACTGCAATAGACGGCATCTGTTTTTACGGTATCTTCATTATTGGAATGAGCCTGTTCAACTTTTTCTTTGTCTTTCTTTTTTGAACCCAAGCTTACAACTTTATCTTCTGACATATTTAACTCCTTTTGTCTTTTCATTGTAACCTAAATTAATAAAATTTGCCATATTTTTATTATTAAATTATAATTAGTTAACACGTTTAGTTTATTAGAGGGATGGGATGAAAAAGGCAGCTTTAATAGGTATAGTTTTGCTGGTAGCAGTAATATCAACAGCTTGTATAAATAATTTTGCGGTCCGCGATTTGAATAATAAAGCAATGAGTTATATGGCAAAAGGTGATTATCCTCAAGCCATTGAACGTTTGAAATCAAGTCTTGATTTGGACTCTTCCGTTTTTGAAACTCATTACAATCTTGCAATTGCTTATACTAAAGCGGAAGATTATAAAAATGCCGTTAATGAGTATAAAAAAGCATTAGAAATTAAACCTAATGATGCGGATACTTATTATTCACTGGCAACGGCAGAAAACAATCTTGCGGTTGATATGATTCAAGGCAGAGTTCGCATGGATATAAATGATAATTTATACACTGCAAAGGCTGAAGATGTTAATTTTGATGAAAAATATGTGCCTTCAGAAAAAGAACAAGCTTTTATTGATGAATTAAAAGAGGCTACAATTCAAACTTATCAAAAGTATTTGGAATTGAAGCCTGATGCGGTTGAAAAAGAAGAAATAGAACGACTTATAGAACGTATTCAAAATCCTGATGAAGTAAAGACAGAAGCAGAGGAGTAGTCAATGATTATTCCCGCACCGAATGATATAGCGTTTAATTTCTTCGGTATAGCGGTTTATTGGTACGGAATAATTATGGCATGCGCCATCTTTATTTCTATAATTGTTGCAAATAAGCTGGCTAATTCTTTAAATATTGCATACAAAAAGGATATGATTATTGCTTATGCGCCTATTATAATAATTTTTGGGATATTGGGCGCAAGGTTGTATTTTTGTTTGTTAAATCCGCATTATTATTTTGCTCATCCTTTGGAAATACTGGATATCCGTGAAGGAGGATTGTCTGTTCACGGTTCGATTCTTGCGGGGTTACTTTGTATATATTTAATGTCAAGGCATTATAAGGTCACTTTTTTGCATATCGCAGATGTTTTTGGTTGTGCAACAATCTTGGGTCAGGCAATCGGCAGATGGGGAAACTATTTTAATTCTGAAGCTTACGGACTGCCTGTTAAATCGCAAAGTTGGGGGTTGTTTATACCCGAAGGCAAGAGAATTTCCGAATATTCGGATTTTTCTTTGTTTCATCCGACTTTTTTGTATGAAAGTATTCTTGATTTAATCGCGTTTTTTATTCTTTTATTTATAATAAGAAAATTTGGGGAAAAATATATCGGTTTAACCTTTTTCTGCTATTTTATCCTTTATTCGGTTATAAGATTTTTTATCGAACAATTAAGAATTGACAGCACTTTAAATATTGCAAATATTCCGATTGCGATAATTATTTCGGTAATACTGTTTATCGTTGGAATTATCGGGTGTATATATTGTTTATCCTTAAAGAAACATTCCTAAATGCTCAGTTATTATGATTTTTTAGAGCTAAATACATTAATTAATTTATTTGTTATTTTTTGTTGTGCTGCCTTTATTTGGGGTTTATATGGTTCAAGCAAAGGTAATAAAAATTTAGCGGCTGCTGATATCAGTACGCCTAAAATTGCACCTTTGAATACATTTTTTACAGTATTTAGTCGTGCAGATATTTTTAATTTATTTAACGATCTGCCGTTTTTGTTTTTTAAAAGAGAATATTTATCTTTTGTTTCCAAAAGACCGTATGATAATAATGTTCCCGCCGCAAAATTGTTTATATCTTTTTTTTCAATATCAAATGTCTTTTTAGTTTGTATATTTTGTGGGATTGGTTGAATATTGGGTACTGAATTAAATCCTTGCATGCTAATATAATTCTCCTTGTTGTTTATATAACCCGAACAAAATTTTTTTTGCCGATATAAAAATTTGAGTTTACAAAACTTAAAATTTTTGGGCTTTGTGAAATTTTATCATTCCAAATGTTTTTATATAAATGTTGAAGTTAACGAGCTTAAATAAGGAGATAGAATTATGCCTGAAATTTATGAACTATTTTTTGGATTGGGTGAATTATTAAGATTATTCCCTAAACAAGATAAAGAATTTGCGCAAAAGCTTGAAGAATTTGAAGCCCAAACGCAGGAAAATATGGCGTATAACCGTTTAAAATTATTCGGTATAGAAAGTGAATTCGAAAAAATTTGATATATGCAGATATAAATTTTTGCATAATAAAAAGGCAGGTTTTATAAACCTGTCATAATATCAATTACTAATTTTTATAATTCATTTGTTAAGCTTGAGGTTTTACATCAGTGCGTAATACATCTTTAATCAAAGCTATAAACGCACCGACAACAGCCCCTGCTGCTATAAAATACTTTGTCGGTCTAATCATTTTTGTCAAATGATTATACAGACCAACGTATTTTCTTGCTACTAATTCGGCTTCGTTTTTAGATTCCGAGAAAAGTCTTTTTAATGCTGACAATTCTTCGGGTTTTTGTTGCTGTACCGTACGGAAAGCTTTGAGAATACGTTCTGCTCCGACTTCATCTCCTTCTTTCAAGCCGTCGTACATTTTTACAAAAACATCTTCGGCAAGTGTTTTTTTGCTATTTTTGTTAATCCTATCAAGAAAAGCCTGTGTTTCAAGGTTGTAAACTTTCTTTTCTTTCTCAATTCGGCTCATTTCTCTTAAATATTCCGGGGAACTTTTTTCAGCGTCAGTGACCGGCTGAAGATATTTTACGCCAACACCTGCAACAGCTCCTATAGCTGCTCCCTGCGCCATCGGATATAAACAACTATGTCTTTTTTGGGTATTTTCTACTGCATTAACCTTCATTGTTTACAATATTCCTCTATCCGGTTTAACTACCACTCGCACAATTAAGCTGTTGCTTAACTGTTACCTTTCTGATGTGAATTTGCACTTAAATATTTTATTCATACGAACAAAACTGAGTAATCAAATTCTCATTTTTTAACATTATAACTCAGGTTTATTTTTTTGTCAATACCCTGCCAAAATTCAATAATAGCATAATTCCTACCAAGGCAAGTGTCAAAATTAAATCATATTTTATGGCATTATAACTTGCGCATAGGCATGCCAATCCGCCTGCTATAATCGCAGCTGATGTTAATATAACTACGGTTTTTTTCTGTGAAAAACCTGCGTGTAAAAGTTTATGATGTATATGTTCCGCATCTGCAACAAATGGTGATTGTCCCTTAAAAATTCTTCTTAATGACGAATATGTTATATCTATAATAGGAACTGCAAGAACAACAAACGGTAACAAAATAGATATTGTTGCGACTTTCATAACTCCTGTTATTGAAACTGCAGCCAATAAGAATCCCGAAAATAATGCCCCGCTGTCACCCATAAATATTTTTGCCGGATTGAAATTAAATGTCAAAAATGCGAGCATTGAACCGGCTAAAATGCAGCCGATTAAAGCGCTTATTGGGCTTGACGGAGATAATGTAACCGCTAAAATTGCTAAAGTTATGGAGTTAACTGTTACAACCGAGCCGGCAAGTCCGTCTACACCGTCAATAAAATTAAATGCATTTGAAATACCGACAATCCATAATAATGTTATAGGATAAGACCATATTCCCAAATCCATTCCGCCAAAAAACGGAACACTGTCAATTTGTACGCCTAAAAGATATGCTACAGTTGCTATTGACAACTGCATAAATAATTTAAATTTCGCGCCAAGCCCGTATATATCATCAATCAAACCAAGTAAAAACATTAAAGTTCCGCCCAAAAGGATTCCTGACAAAAGTTTTCCGTGCGGATAGTAGCTTAATGCAACCAAGCACAGAAAAGTCAGCATAACGCTTCCCCAAATTGCGACTCCGCCTATTCGTGAAATAGGTTTTGTATGAATTTTCCTTGCATTAGGTAAATCAACAAGTCCTTCCTTTTTGGAAAAACTTATTACCATAGGAACCAGGAATACACCGAAGATGTATGCCATAATTGTTCCTATTATATGAGCTTGTGACAATTTTATAATAATGGTTTTATTCTCCTTATAGCCCTATTGTTATTTGCTATACAGCGGGTGTTTTTCGCACAGTTTCATGCTTCTTGCGCGAAGATTATCCAGTGCAGTTTCATTATCTGACGAAAATATTGCAGATGCAATAATTTTTGCAACTTCTGTCATATCTTCTTCCATAAATCCTCTTGTAGTAACTGCAGGAGTACCTAATCTGATACCTGAAGTTACAAACGGACTTTGGGGATCATTCGGAACGGTATTTTTGTTAGCGGTAATCCCGACTCTTTCGAGTACGTTTGCCATGTCTTTCCCTGTTTTACCTGTTTTTCTTAAATCTAAAGTCATCAAGTGATTTTCTGTCATGCCACCGACAATATCAAGTCCTTCGTCCATCAAACCTTGTGCAAGCGCTTTAGCATTTTTTATAATTTGTGAGGCATATTCTTTAAACTCAGGCTTTGAAGCTTCCAAAAGCGCAACGGCTTTGCCTGCAATAATATGTTCTAATGGACCGCCTTGCATCCCCGGGAAAACTGCTTTGTCGATTGCTGCTGCATATTGTTCGTCACACATAATTATTCCGCCGCGCGGCCCTCTTAAGGATTTATGAGTTGTTGTAGTAACAAATTGCGCATAACCTGCAGGTGAAGGATGTAATCCTGCCGCAACAAGTCCCGCAATATGCGCGATATCGGCTAATAATAATGCTCCGACTTCATCCGCAATTTCTCTAAACTTTTTAAAATCGATTATTTTTGAATAATTACTAGCACCGCAAATAATCAATTTAGGTTTGTGTTCAATAGCTTTTTGACGCACATCTTCGTAATCAATTTCTCCGTATTCATTTATCCCGTATGATTTTACGTCAAAATATAACCCTGAAAAATTGACAGGTGAACCATGTGACAGATGACCGCCGTTTGATAAATCCATTGATAAAACTTTATCCCCCGGTTTCATCGTCGCCATAAATACTGCCATGTTTGCTTGTGCACCTGAATGTGGTTGAACATTGGCATGATCCATTTTAAAAAGTTCACACGCACGTTTTTGAGCAAGTTCTTCAACTTTATCGATTTCTTCGCAACCGTTGTAATAGCGTTTGTGCGGTTTACCTTCCGCATATTTATTTGTTAATACGCTTCCACAAGCCTCCATAACTGCTAATGATGTGCAATTTTCGCTTGCGATAAGTTCTATTGTGTTTTGTTGTCTTTTTAATTCTGCGTCTATAGCGTCTGCGATTTGCGGATCAGTTTTTCTTATATTTTCTAAATTCATTTCCTACACTCTCCCCTTTTCATTAATTATATTAGATTAAGTTTTTTTAGCAAATTGTTAATATTATGGTTGAGGGGTTAAAAGGTTGAAAGGTTGAATAGTTATATCAATCCTTTGGACAAATTTTCTATTCAACTATTCAACTATTCAACTATTCAACCATTCAACTAATAAATATAACATTCCAAAAGTCCGGCACCGGCTTCTTTAAGTTTTTTTAATGCTCTTAATTCTGTTTGACGGATACATTCTTTTGTAACCCCGTAAATGTTGCCGATTTCTTCAAGGGTGTACCTGTCAGAATCATCAAGTCCGTAGCGCATTTTCACAACTTCGCGTTCTCTGTCTTTAAGGGTAGATATTACATTTTCAATATCATTTTTTAATGATTGGTATTCTATATTTTCTGATACTAAAGTCTTTTCATCAGCAAGTATATCTGCAACATTCAATTCTTTTCCGTCATTTTTTTCTATGCCGTTTTCTATTGAAATTGTCTTGGTGTATGCTGATAAAAATGTTTCGATTTTGTCAGGTGCAACATTCATTTTTTTTGCAACTTCTTCAAGTTTTACATTGTTGTTTGAGTTTTGTTCCATTTGTGATTTTAATTTTGAATATTTAGATAATGTTTCTTGTATATATACAGGAATTTTCATACAGTGTGATTGCTCGGATATGGCCTTAAACATTGCCTGTTTTATCCACCATCCCGCGTAAGTTGAAAATTTGTAGCCGAGTTTATAGTCAAATTTTTCAATGGCTACCATTAAGCCTAAATTACCTTCCTGAATTAAATCAACAAAGGGCAAACCCGACATGTGAATTGTTTTTCTTGCAATAGTGATAACAAGTTTCAAATTAGCTTGAATGAGCTTTGTTTTTGCTTGCGCATCTCCTTGAGAAATCTTTTTTGCAAGCTCTCTTTCTTCTTCAATAGTCAATTGCGGGTAGTTTTGAATTTCTCTGATGTAGGCATTCAAAACATTGTCTTCTCTTGGTTCGCTTCTTCTTTCCGGACCGTTGTAAGCCTTCTTCATTTGCACAATCTTTTCATCTCTAAACATAAATAAAACTCCTCTTATTTATTGCAGCACAGATTTTGCGGCTCTGACACCGCATGAATGGGGTAATAAACACGAATCTGGTATATATATTTAGTATATACTATAATATATATTTTTTAAAGTCTTTGTTAAGAAATGTAAATGTGAATTTTAAAAAATCCAACTGTAATTTATTTTCGGTGTATCCTGATAGTATATTCAAACCAATATTTTTATTAAATTTTAAGGAGGGCAAAATGGATATTAGGGAAGTTTATGAAAACATGGATAAAAAACATGCATTGGTAGTTGCTTTGCTGGCATTAATTGCTATAGCAACAACATTTAGTGCATTTCAAACATATAAGTTAAATCAAGTGTTATCCGGCGAAGCTCCTTCTGCTCCGGCGGCAGAAAGACCGGCCAAACCGTCTGCTGATAATCCGACTAAAAAACCGTCTGAGTATAAAATAGGCATGGATTATAAAAAAGCTATTGAATCCAAAAAACCAATGTTAATATTATTTTATGCTGATTGGTGCGGTTTTTGCGTAAGATTTATGCCAATATATGAAAAATTGTATAAAGCACATAAGCGTAATTTTAATTTTGTAAAAATTAATGTTGAAGATGAACAATATGCAGATGTTGTGAAAAAGTATGAAATTTCAGCATTTCCGACGGTTTTTCTTGTTAATACAAAAGAAGACACTCGTGAAAAATTACAAAATCGCGATTTCGGCGATATGGATAAATTAAACGGAATTTTGAATGATTTTTACAAGGAAAATAAATAAAGAATGTTTTACGTCGTTTCTGCAAAATAGAATAAGGTTCAGGATGTCTTGCTTTTTGTTTGTACATCCTGAATTTTTTGCTAAAAGAGTTTACTTAATATTTTGTAATATTCGATAAAAAAGTAGCAATTTTTTTTCTATTTAGGACTCTATATTAATGGAAGGTGTATAGGTAGTTATGAAAGTAGATATTGCAAATCAAAGTTTTAATTCCGGAGTTCCGGCAGGCTTTTCCTCCCGTCGAAAAGCTTCGAAGCAAAGTTTTACCGGAATCTCTCAGGGTGAAAAAGATGTTATGAATCTAATTCATAACAAAAAAGCTATTCTTAAAATGAAAAAAGCGGAATGGTTAAAAGGTGAAATCGGAGGTATTTTATTGACGGCATTGGGAACAGGTGCGGTTGCTCCGATTTTTATCGGATTTAACCCGTTTGTAAAGCCTAAAAAAGATGCAACTCCGCAGGAAAAAGAAGATTTAAAAAATACAAAATTGTATACGGCAATGAGGCAGCCGATTTCTGCAGCATTAGCAATACTATTCCAGGCAAGCGTACAGAAATATATTGATAAAGGTTTAGATGCCATATTTAATAAAGCAGACAGAGCAAAGAATTTTAGAGAAAATCTTGATCAATCATATTTAAATACTGAAACTTATGTAAAAGATAATGTCAAAAAAGCATTAAAAGAACGTGGAATTAAAAAACCGTCTTTAATTTCTTCCTGGTTTGGTCCGAAGAAAATTCGTGATGGTGAAAAAGTTAGTTTGCGTGACCAATACGATATGCTTGTTAATGACAAAGTTGAAGCAATCAGGGATAAACAGCTGGAAGATATAACAGAAGCCTTCAAACGTGATAACAAAATATATGTGGGAGGTGAAGTTACTGCTGATGGTAAAATTAAACTCGGGAAAAGAGAACTTGGCTCTGAAGCAGTCGCAGACCTTGTTAACAAACAGATTGAAGAATACAAAAAAGATGCTTCAAAACTTATAAAAACAGATAAACAAATTGACGAATATTTAGATAAAGCTGATATATTTATAGAACAGGAAAGCAAAATCAGACAAATGTTTGCCGATAATCCTTGGAAAGATATAAAGGCTACCAATGATCCGGTAAAACTCAAAGATTTATATGGCAAAACAAATAAAATGCTTAATGAAGCCCTAAAGAAAGAAAAAGATTCGGGACTTCAAGGTATCATACAGGGTTTATTGAATGAACCGGAAGATTTAAGGGCATATAAAGTTCAGAGAACTTTGGATCGTATAGACTATATAAAAGATATGTGCAAGAGTCGTGGAGGTTATACTCGTGAAAATTACCGTGAAGCGTTAATTGACAGAAATGATGTATTGCATAGAATTAAATCTCGTCTTGAAGGTTGCAAGATTAAAGATGTTACAAAAGCAACAGAAGATAGTATTGGTAAAGCTATAGAAAAAATTCAACAATGTTGCTGCTTCAAAGACAGTGACAGCCTAACAGAAGCCGTATTAAGGTATACTGATACATTTAGTAATGACCCGGTAGCGTTGAAGAATAAAATTTATAAAGATATAGCAAAAGGTTATAAAGAGCTTGTAAAAAATCATTACAAGAGTTGGAATCAGGTTTCGAAGATTTTAGTAGGTGTTTTCGTCACGTTACCAATCACTTGTACGGCACTGAACTGGGTATACCCGAGATTTATGGAATTGTTCTTCCCTAAATTAGCAGGTGTCAAGAAAAAATCCTCTGAGGCTCAACAACAACAAGTTGCGCAAGCACAAAAGATTGGGGGTGATAAATAATGGGCGGTATCGACAAAATTGCACAAGGTATGGGTTATTTATCAAAAACAAGACCTCTGAAAGCTTTAGGTAATGCTTGGAACAAAAATCCGGAAGGCGTGCTTGCCGGAGCAACGGTCGCATCAATTGTATTGAAAGATGGTATCGGATGCGCTATGTATGTTACTCAAAGTTTAAATAACAAAAAAATCCCTGATGAGAAACGTAAATTCGTAGCAGCATTAGACTTAACTAACGGCGGATTGATGATTTTAGCTCAAATAGCATTATTCTTTTTATCCAGACAATATTCAGGTAAGATATTTAAGAATGTATTTGGTAAATCTTTCAATGAGCTTGCTAAAAACCAAACAATTGCAAGATTGCAGATGAATGCAGCAAAAGCCGGCAAAGGATTTGCTAAATATATGAAACTTGAAAAAGTGTTCGATAAAGTTGAAAAGAACGGTAAAGATTTATTCAAGTTTTTATTTGATATTGCAGCTGCTACAATCGTCGGTAAACGTGTAATAGTTCCGTTGATTGCTACTCCGTTTGCGAAAAAAGTAGAAAATTGGATGGGCAAAAAAGATGATAAATCTTCAGAAACTGCAAAAGAAGTTAATACAGCAGCTCCTGTTATGACCGGTAATGAAACAAAAAATCAAGCAAGCGGACCAACTAATTTGATTGAAAAATATAAACAAAATTATGGCAAATAATTTTAATAAATAAAAAAACCGGTTGCATAAAATTTATGCAACCGGTTTTTTATGCATTATTAATTTCAGTTATAAAAACTATATAAATATACAATCAGGGGATTGAAATTTATTTGTCAGCTTTTATTATAATTTTTGAAAGGAGTTTTATATAAAAATGGACGAAAATCAAACAAATATTGAAAATGTAGCAATAGAGAATGATTCAAATAAAGGACATCATTGTTCTGCTTGGAAATGTATTTTGATGGGAATTTTAATTTTTCTTGGAGCATTCTGCGCTGCTTATGTAATACTTGATTGGTATTTTAAATCATTTTTAATGCCAAACGCTATGTTGTATCCTGATTACAGAATGGAAAAATTCATTAAGCATGATTTTGACAGAATGGAAAAATTTGCGCGGAATAATAACAAAATTTTGCAGGAAAAAACATCAAATATTATCCGTTTAAAACAAGATGATGATGAATATAAAATTTATATAGATTTAAAAGCTTTTGACAATAATGAAAACAACGTAAATATAATAAACGAAAATAATACCCTTACAATAAACGGAAAATCAATCAAAAAATCAAAAAATCAGGAACATATTTTGCGATTTCAACAAAGCTATATGTTCGGGAATAATGTAGATTTAAATAATCTTAAAAAAGAAACTGACGGTGAATATCTTGTGGTTACACTTCCGATAAATAAAGGTAATAATGATTAGAATAAAAAAATAAAGGATATTTATTTATCCTTTGTTTTTTTATATAATACCATTATGAAGATTTTAGGCATAGATCCGGGAATGGCGATAGTCGGATATTGTATTCTCGATTTTGACGGGAAAAATATTGTACTGGAACATTCAGGTTCAATTCAGACAGATAAAAATAAGGGTGAGAGCGCAAGGTTATTGGAAATTTTTAATGACATCAGTACCATTATTGAAACATATAAACCTGATGTTTGTGCAATAGAGAAATTATTTTTCTTCAGAAATTATACAACCGTTATGCCCGTTGCCCACGCTCGCGGGGTAATATTGTTGGCATTGGAACAATTTAATATCCCTGTTTATGAATATACACCGATTGAAGTGAAACAAATTCTTACAGGTTACGGCAGAGCTACAAAAAAAGAAGTTGAACAGATGGTAAAAATAAGTTTAAATGTCGATAAACTGCCCAAACTTGATGATACGGTCGATTCTATTGCGATTGCTATTTGCTACACAAGACGCGAAGGACTTGAGGCAAGGTTTACTTAATAAATTGTGTTTATATTTTTAAAATGCTAAAATATTTTTATGGATAAATCCGTATTTAAAAGTTTTGTAGTTTTAAGTTTAATTGTCGGCATAATTTTGGGAGTGCTTTCACCGGTTCCAATATTAGGAACTGTTGTATTATTGGCATTATTATTCTTATCAGCACCGTTTGTAATGATTTATCTGATAATGGACGGCAAATTCGATTTGGAAACCATCAAAGACAGCATCATATACGGTGCAATAGCAGGAATGTTTGCTAATATTTCTTTTGCGTTTACTTATGCAATAATTACCGCAATAATATATGCAATAACGCAATACAGTTCCAATTTGCTGTTAACAACCATGATAATAAATTCACCGATTTGGCTTCTTATTGTTGTAATATTGTTTATGGGTGTACTGACAGCAACTACAAATGCGTTTTCAGGTCTTGCGACTTATTATGCAATTAATTTAATCAGAGATATATACGAGAAAAAACATAACAATAGTAATAACAATTTTAAATTATAAAAAGGAAAATAAAATGGCGGAATTTCAATCAAAAATCAGAACAATAGAATGGATAGATACATATTCAAGGATGGCAGATCAAACAAAATATCCTGACAAATTTGAATTTATAGATATTAAAACAGGACAAGAAATGTTTGATGCAATAAAAAATATGGTTGTACGCGGAGCGCCGGCTATCGGTATTGCAGGAGCACACGGAGTTGTTCTATATGCGCAGGAATTAAGAGCAAAGAATTTATCTTTTGAAGAATTTAAAAAAGAATTATTAAATAAATCTGATTACCTTGTAACCTCAAGACCTACTGCAGTAAATTTGTATTGGGCTGTTGAAAAGCAAAAAGAAATAATTAAAAATTCAACTTCCGATATTGAGGATTTAATAGAAGAATTAAGAATAAACGGCAAGAAACTTGAATTGGAAGATATTGAAATTAATAAAAAAATTGGGGATTACGGAGCCATGGTTGTACCGAAAGGCGCAACAATTCTTACCCATTGCAACGCGGGAGCATTGGCAACGGTTGGATATGGTACGGCGCTTGGCGTTGTTCGTTCAGCTTTTGCTAAAGACCCGACAATCCAAGTGTTTGCAGACGAAACCCGTCCAAGACAACAGGGTGCAAGAATTACAACATTAGAATTAAAAATGGACGGAATACCTGTAACTTTGATTACAGATGGAATGTGTTCATATTTTATGAAAAAAGGTATGATAAATATGGTTGTAGTCGGAGCTGACAGGATTGCCGCAAACGGGGATGCCGCAAACAAAATCGGTACATATACCGTTGCAATTGCCGCTAAATATCATAATATCCCGTTCTATGTTGCAGCACCCCTATCAACAATAGATACAAATATTCAATCGGGAGAAGAAATAGTAATAGAAGAACGTCCGCACGAGGAAGTAACAATGATTAACGGGAAAAATATTTGCCCTGAAGGAGTAAATGTTATAAATCCCGCTTTTGATGTAACTCCTCACGAACTTATTACGGGAATTATAACAGAAAAAGGTATCTTAAAACCGGATTATAAAACATCAATAAAAAACGCTTTTAACAATCAATAAGGAGAGAATAAATGGATAAAACATCTAAAATTTTTATTGCAGTTATGGCATTACTATTTGTCGGCGTAACAGCTGTGGTATTTTTCGGCGGGAATTCTTATGAACTCCAAAATATCGGTAAAAATTCAGCCCC
>Ga0256404_1009850_pt1 | contig 13489 bp, 10 predicted proteins | sample RumenRJG_01DNA_FD_185990 | JGI IMG/M metagenome (GOLD analysis project Ga0256404, IMG submission 185990) | Bovine rumen microbial communities from Lethbridge, Alberta, Canada - RJG_01 | ecosystem: Host-associated > Mammals > Digestive system > Stomach > Rumen | place: Canada: Alberta | collected...
TAGTCATCCACGGCCTGTCCGCGTTCCGTCTCGTGTCCGTACTTGTCGAATGGGAACAGCGAGTCCTCTTCCCGCCTGCGCGGCTTTCTGAGTTCCCGATCGCCAGAGTTTTCCGGTGTGTCGTCCTGTCTGTTCATTTCTTCCGGGTATGTGATTTTTCTGCCAATATCGATTTCTACTTCCCGGCGGATAAGTTCGACGACATACTGCGGACATTTGGACAGGCCCTGCTCCCAGTTGTGGATGTTGCTGATAGGTATGCCGTACCGGTCCGCGAAGGCGTTCTGCGAAAGCCCGGTCGCTTCCCGGATTGCGGCGATTCTGGTGGCCGTTTCTCCGTTCGCGCGTGTCTTTCGGATCGTTTCGTCCTTTTTCTTGTACTCGGTGCCAAACCGGTTATCGATCAGTCTCATACTGCGCCTCTCTTCAGGTCTTCACGGACGCAGACAGCAAGCGCGCGGAGAATGTATTCCGCCGGATTCGTCCGTCCGTGTTCCCACGTCTTGATTGTTTCTGCCGGTATACCGTATGCTTTTGCGAATTTCGCCTGACTAAGCCCGGTCTCTTTTCGGAGCTCGCGGACAATTTCGGCGGGCGTGCGCATGGCGCGGCGCAGGTTTTGCGCCGGGCTCTGTTTTGTCTCGCCGTCTCCGCAGTTGTCACAGATGTCCTGTCTGCTCATAACACTCCTTTCCGGATCGTTCCGGCCCGCTCTTTTCCTGAGGTCGCAGTCTGTGGCCTCAAGACAGTCTGTGTATCTTTCTTTTTGCTTTCGATCGTCTGTTTCGCTCATTCCTTTTTCTTTTCCGGATCGGTTTCCTGATCCGCTTTCTGGTTGGCTATATATTCCTTAAGTTCCTTGTGCAGCCAGACATGGGCCTGAAGCAAAGACACTCCGCCAAAATATGCCCGCGTCTTGTCCATATCCGCGTTCTTTTCGATACTTTCCAGCGCAAGCTGATCGATGCCGTTTGATCCGGTTTTCTGATAAAGATCATAGAACCGCTTTTGATCGACCCCGATCCGCTTCGCGAAGGCGTAAATCCGTGCTTTCTGCGTCCGTTCCCGGTACTCCCCGATATAGGCGCGGAACGGCTTTCCCGGCTCCGCGGAAAGCGTCCCTGTCTCAAGATCGCGCAGGACCTGTCTTGCATAGGGAATTTCGCGTGCCGACAGCAGGCCGAGGTTGTTCCGGATATCCTCAATCGCGTTCATCTGCCGGCTCCGCCGGTCTTCCGTCTTTTCGATGTCCGACATCGTGACGATCCGGAACCTGGATTCCAGATAGTCCGCGTCGATCGTCTCCATTTCCATCGTGGACAGCTCTGCCGGAACGATGTATCCGGGCTTTGCGGGTCCCGCCGTCCCGCCGGAGCGGGGCACGGACAGGTCTTCGTATCTCCGGGTCAGGATCCGGTACGTGTTCTGGTCGAACGACAGGCGCTTTCCGTCATCGCTGTCCCACTTGAACCCCTGCAGCATGGCTGTCCGGAACGTGGACCGCATAAGAAAGAACTCCTTGCGGAACATCTGCCGTCCCTCGTCCGTTTTCGGAAGCTGTTCGAACCGGCTGATGCCGTCTTTCCGAAAAACCGCCTCGATCCGGCTGTAGGCGTCATTCAGCTTCCGGATATTTTCCGGAAGATCCCCGACTTCGACGCCGGCCATGTCGCCCTGGCAGTAAAGCCGCAGGGCCTCATCGAGGTTCCGCCGCATGGTGTACGCCTTGCGGTAGAACTTTACGAATCCGCAGGGTTTTTCCGTCTGGTTGTAGACCCGGTTGGTACGGGAGATGGCCTGAATCAGCGTGTCGGACTCCGATACCTTGTCGTAGTAGAGGACGTTCACAAACTGCGAGTCGAATCCGGTCAGAAGCTGCTCGACGACAATCACGATGTCGATGCATTTCGCCGCGTCGCTGCCGATGTTTTTGTAGCACCCCTTGTGGGAGAGCCGGTCCGTCAGGTCTTCCTTGAATCCGGACAGCCCGGGGTCGGTTTCGCGGGAGAACGCGGTGCCGAACATCCGGTTATAGTCCGTGAGGATGTCCGCAGATGCCGCGTCCTTGTCGATGGAAGACTCCGTGTCCGCGTCCGTGTTTGTGTCAAAGAGCGCGGTCACATGGAGCGGGCGGCGCGTCTGTTTCTGCTCCGTGATCGTCTGGTCTTTCAGGAGCTTCCAGTAGGCGTATGCCTCGCGGATCGAGGTTGTCGCGAGGATTCCGTGGAACAGGGTTCCGTTCTCGCCGTACGCGGTGGTCGTGAAGTTCTTGACGATGTCTTTGACCACGGCCCCGCGGTGGCCGTCGTTGTCATACTGTCCGGCCGGCAGATAGTCCTCAATTCCCTTGATCGGATGACCCTTGGTGTCCTTTTTGATCTTCCCCTTTTCATCATGTTCGGACGCCATCGGGGTTTTCTGGCTCATCAGCTGGCGGTACAGCGCCCAGTTGGGCGTATTCCGTTCGATATCCTCTCTGCTTTTTACGTGGCATTCGGACAGGGCCACGGCTTCCCGCAGGTCCTCGTCCCTGTATGTTTTGACCATCGTGGGATAGAACCCGAGCACGTTGCCGTCGCGGATGCCGGACGCCAGCGAGTAGACCGCAAGAACAGGGCCGAACACGGTATTCGTCGTCAGCTCGCCTTTCCGCATGTTTTCAGCAAAAATCGGCGTCCCGGTGAACCCGAAGAAGAGCGCGTGGCAGAACGTCTTCTTGACCCGTTCGTGCATGGTCCCGAACTGTGACCGGTGGGCTTCGTCGATGATAAAAACGATCCGCTTCTCCCGGATCTTCAGCAGGTCGTCTTTTTGCAGATGCTCCGCGTCCTCATGGATGCGGGACAGCTTCTGGATGGACGTGACCGTCATGGCGTCGTCCGGACGGCTGCTCTTCAGCTTCCGGAACAGCTCGCGGGCCGACCGCGTTTCCGCCACGGATTCCCCGTCGCGGGAGAAGGAGTTGTATTCGTGGGACGACTGGACGTCAAGCGCCCGGCGGTCCACGACGAAAACCACCTTGTCCGCGAGGTTCTTGTCGATGATCATCTGTCCGGCCTTGAAACTCGTCATCGTTTTGCCGCCGCCCGTCGTACACCAGACGTATCCGCCGAGCGAACGGGTCTCGCCCCAGCTCTGCGCCGCGGTCCGTTCCACAATCGCCCGGATTGCGGTGTACTGGTAGCTCCGGCACACCTTCAGCGTGTCTCTCGCGGAATCCGCCACGCAGTAATAGCCGACCAGGTTGTGTGCCTCGGGGACGGACAGGATATGGCTTTCCCCGAAAATCAGCTCCCGCCAGTTTGTAATCACCCGGTTATCCTTATCTCCCCAGCGGAAGAAAAACGCCGGGTTGAAGCGGTCATACGATCCGGGATTGGCGAAAAAGACGGCGTCATCCGGCGTCACGGCCCAGAAGACCTGTACGAGGGAGAGGAATCCCGTAAAAACGCGCTCGAAGGCGTATTTCTTGATCTGCTCTGCTGCCTCGTCCGTACTGTGTCCCGACGCCTTGAGCTCGATGTGGATGACCGGCAGCCCGTTAATAAGGAGCAGAACGTCGCCCCGGCGGTCGTTGTATTCTTTTCCAGTCCCGAACACGGGCTGTTCCGCGATCTGGTATACAGACGATCCGCCCCCGTTTTCCGGCGGCGAGAAAAGGTTGAGGTACACATCCTTTCCGGCGTGCTTTGTGTCCGGCGAGTCGCTGTCCCGCCGGACGGCGAGCGGCCTTCCGCTGATGAAGTGGTTGGCCTTGACCGGGGTATTGGCCTGCGTGCGGACAGTTTCCATGACTTCCTCCATCTCGGCGTCCGACAGCGGCACGTCTCCGAGCGTCTGCCGGTTCCGCTGGAAGAGGATGGTTCGCCAGTTCTGGATTAAGTCAGGAACGGTCTTCCGGGGCAGTACCTCTCCCCACCCCGTCTTCTGCAGCGCGGAAACGAAGTCCCGCTCAAAATTCAGTTCTCCTTTTGTTCCTGTATAGGATGACGGCATGATTTCCTCCTTTCCTGCCTCAGACGAACATCTGATTAAGCAGCGCGCTTTTTGCCTGCCGGAGCTTGTCACACTTACGCTGATGAAGGGTGATAAGGTTGTCGAGGCGCTTAAAATAGTCGCCAATTTTCTCTTGTTCATCTAATGAAGGATACGGTATTTCCAAATTTCCAACCTGTTCCAAGGATAAATTTGGTTGGGCACCAACAGTAGGATTCCGGTGAATAAAATCAGTGACGGCTCTTCCTCTAAGAACAGTTGAAATATAATTTATGTTCCCTTCCTTCGTCCTAATAATTGCAAGTGCCTGATTGGTGTTAGCCGGTAAAACGCTTGATTTTATTATGCCTACACGCCCTAATGTTCCAGCTATAGAGAATAGAATATCGCCAGCTTTAAGTTGTGAACGTTTCAAATACCCTTCATGCTCATCCATTGAAATTTTGGAACCAGAAATAACCTCTCCACTGTTAGAATCAAGATTCTCCACCTTTATGAAGTTGACATCGCCTGCGCCAGATTTATCAAGTGGAGTAGTGCCTTTGGTAATTAAAGACGAAATATCACGAAGCTTACGCTGTTCCCAAGGGTGAGAAAATCCCTCAAACCGGATCTCCGGCACCGTCTCTCCTTCCCGCGGGAATATCTTAACAAGCAGCGCATGTTTCGCCATTTTGAGCGCGGCGAGCTTTTTCTGTTCTGCCGCCAGCTTCCGGTCGAGAGAGGAGAACAGGTCCGCGATTTCCCTCTGGACGGGGAGGGAAGGAAATTCAACTGACAGATCGCCAAGGCTTTGCACGCTAATATACGGAATTGATGTTTGCCACTTCATCCTCGCAATTTCTGTTTCCTTTTGTTTCAGATTGTGATAGAGAAATTCGGAATCGATTTCATCGTTTGGAACCACAGAAAAACAGTTATTTGTCAGAAAAAAATCTGTTTTCTGCCATCCAACAAATCCAGCCGAACCTATTTTGGCAATAGTCACAGTATCCTTGTTTCTATTTTTCCAGTTAATATATCCCATTGGCAACATTCCGCCGCCAATAATTTGGAACCGGCCATGGAGTAAGCAATCAGAACCAGTCACGCATTCCCCCGTTGAAAACTTCGCGACGTCTTCTAGTTTCCTATGTTTCCACTCTTCATGATCATTCTCAAACCGGATCTCCGGCATGTCCCGTGTTTCCATCACAAATCCTCCATCAGCATGCGGATTGCTGCCAGATCGTCGTCCGGTCCCGTCAGGCGCCCCATCATGTCTTTTAGTTTCGCGTTTTCCCGCTCGATATCGCGGTTGATCGCATCCAGCGGGTCGGCATACTTTTTCTGAATGGCAGACAGGGCGTCCGCAAAGTCCGCCAGTGTCTGCTCCGCCGCGCGGTTTATCCCGTCAATAACCGGATCGATCCACTTTCTGGCAAGAAGGCGCTTTACCTCGTCGTCCGTGAGGTGTTTCAGTTTTTCCTCCGCCTGTTTCTCAAGATCCGCCCCGGCATCCTTCGCCTTCCGGCGCAGTGTTTTCTCCCGGTCAAGTCCGGAAAGGATCCGCTTTACCTGCGCGGCCGCATTAGTGCCAAAACTTCCTTCCTTTGCCGCCTTCCGGAGCTTTCCGGCATCGAACGCGCCGCTTCCGTCCTTTGCAAGGCCAGCTTTCGCTTCTTCGTCCATATCGTCCCAGACGGCCGCGGCATCCGACGCCGCCCGGTCCGCCTCAGACAGAAGATCCCCGATTTCCTTCTCCTTGTCCGCAAAACAGACGGATCTGACCAGGGCAGGCGGGATGATCCCGTCTTTCTGCCCGGTTTCCGTCAGTGTGTCCCGTCCTTCCGCCCGGATGCGGGACAGGTCGGCGTCAATGACGGGCCAGGCGTCCATCAGGGCCTGATACAGGGCGTACCGGTCCACGAGCGGCACCTGACTGCACACGGAAAACAGATGGTCCGTCACCGTATCAAGGACGCGCGCGTCCGGGGTCCCTTCGAGCAGCGTGCGGGTCAGGAACGCGCGGAACGTATCCGTTGTTCTGGCAAACTCATCCCGGAAGCGGATAACGTCCGCGTCTTTTGCTATGGTTTCCCGGATGTCGGCCGTGCGGAACCGGTAATAATTGCCTGTCTTTTGGAACAGCTCGCCGGAAAGGCGCGGGAACGCATGCCAGAAATCCGCGAACTGTCCGAGTTCGGTCCCGGAGACATCACCGGTCATGACGGAATACAGATCATCCGGCACGGGCTCCGGTGCAGCGGACACGTACCGCGGGATGTTTAGGTTGTAACCGTTCCCTGCGATTTCCTTATAGCCTGCCAGATGCGCGAAATGCGGGATGTCTGTCCGCGCCTGCACGGCATCAAAGATCCGCCGGACGTCGCTTTCCCGGAGCACGTTCTGTTTCTTGTCCTTCCGGTAGAGCCGGGAGGCGTCGATAAAGAGCACGTCGCCGGCCGCGCGGTTCTTGGACAGAATCATGACGATGACCGGGATGCCGGTCGCGAAGAACAGGTTCGCGGGAAGGCCGATAATGGTCTCGATGTTGTGGTTCTGAATGAGGTTTTTCCGGATTTCGCTCTCCGCGTCTCCGCGGAAGAGGACGCCGTGCGGCAGAACGATCGCCATGACGCCGTCGGGTTTCACATGGTAGAGACAGTGCAGAAGGAAGGCGTAGTCCGCCTTGCCCTCCGGCGCGAGTCCGTAGGCCCTGAACCGCTCGTCGGTCTTGTGGTGCTCCGGGGACCAGCGGGCAGAATACGGCGGGTTTGAGACGACGGCATCGACAAACACCGGCTCATAAGGCGTGTTTTCGTCGAAGTACGGCCAGTCTTCCTCCAGCGTGTTCGCGTTGCGGATGCAGATGTTCTGAACCGGCACACCCTGCATGAAGAGGTTCATCTTGGCGAGGTTCGCGGTCTCCGTGATGAGTTCCTGCCCGTAGTATCTAATCTGCCCCCGGTCCACGTATTTTCCGACCGCGCGGCCGATATTCAGCAGCAGCCCCGCCGAGCCGACGGTCGGGTCATACACCCGGACCTCTGTCCGGCCCTTCATCCGCTCTGCCAGAATCCGGCTCATGAGATCAGTCAGCTCGTGCGGCGTGTAGAACGCGCCATCCTTTTTCGCCTCGCTGGAGAACTGCTGGATCAGGTACTCGTAGATATACCCGAGGACATCGTAATCGCGGCTTGTCGGCGGAATGAGATCGACCAGGGAAACGATGTCACGGACGGCTTTGTCCCGGCTGCCGGCGCTTTCTCCGAGTTTGCTTACGCCTCTCTCAAGCGCCGAGAAAATACCAGCAAAGACGGACCGGTACGCATCATTCAGGTTCCGGTAGAAATCCTCCAGCGCCTCCGAGACCGTTTTGGCTCCGAGCGTAAGTCCGTCCTTCTTCCATGTAGAAAAGAGGTTGTCGTAGGAAATAAAGTACCCCAGATAATCTCTGAACTTTTCTTTCAGACCTTTGTCCGCGTTTTTGATGTCTTCCGGAGATTCCCCGCCAATCGTGGCAAGGTATGCCTCCTCTTTGTCGGAGAGGTACTTGTAGAACATGAACCCGAGGATATAGTCCTTGTACTCGCTTGCCTTGATGTTTTTCCGGAGCGTATTCGCCGTAGACCAGATTTTCGCTGCCAGTTCCTGTTTTGTCAATTGTACATACCGCCTTTCTTCGCGTTTTTCTTGTACAGACAATATGCAAGAAAATCTGACAGACTCCGCGCGCGGACAGATACACGGACAAAGTACGGACAGAATACGGACAGACGCGGACAGAAAGCCGAAGGCGCATGAAGACGCAAAAACTCATTCTGCGGGAATGAGCATCTGTTGCAAATCTTGCAGTGGTTCAGCCTGTCGGATATTTCCGGAATCCGCCGGAAGACGCGTTCCGGCAGCGGTCTGGATTTCTTGTGTCCGTATGACAAGAAGCGCCCGCTCGGACAGACCGGACGGGCGCTTTTGTCTTTTGCGTCAGCTTTCCGCCTTAAAGTTATAAACGGGGCGGAGCCGGCCGACGACATCGACGGTATCCCGGATGTCCTCCGCGATCCGCTCCGCCGGCTTGTAGGCCATCGGCGCCTCGTCGATCGTCTCCATGGAGACCGACGTCGAGTAGATTCCGGTCATGCTTGCCTTATAGTCCGCGAGGGACAGCGTCTCCTTTGCCTTCTTCCGGGACATGACCCGTCCCGCGCCGTGCGGGGCCGAGCAGTTCCAGTCGGGGTTCCCCTTTCCGACAGCCAGAAGACTCCCGTCCCGCATGTTGAGCGGAATAAGGACTCGTTCGCCCTTCCGGGCCCGGATCGCGCCTTTTCGCAGGATCATGTCCTCCTGGTCGATGTAGTTGTGGACCGTGTGGAACCGGTCCGCTGCCGAAAGCCCGGCGTCAGCGAGAATCATGTCCGCCATCAGCTCCCGGTTCCGCACGGCAAACGTCTGGCAGAGAAAGAGGTCGTGCAGGTAGTCGTCCATTCCCTGCCCGGTGAGATAGCACAGGTCGTCCGGGATAGATCTTCCTGTTTCCTTTTTCAGCGCCACCAGCGCCGGTTCAATGTCCCGCTGCCGGCCCTCCGCCTTGAGGCGGGCAATGAGGGCACCGGCCTTCGCCGCGTAGTCCCCCTTCCGGACGGACAGGACCGCCTTCTTCTGGTAGATTCTGGCCACCTGGCAGCCGAGATTCCGACTGCCGCTGTGGATCACGAGGTACAGCGACCCGTCATCCGCCCGGTCGATCTCGATGAAGTGGTTGCCGCCGCCAAGCGTGCCGAGGCTCCGCCAGACCCAGTCCGTATCGCGGAGGGACGGGAAGCAGCGGAGATATTCCAGCGGGAACATCTCCCGCGGCTCGTCCCAGACACGCATGCCGGACGGAATCCGGTGCGCCGCCGCGTCAACCTTTCGCAGGTCAGCCTCCGTCTCCCGGAGCCGGACCGTGTACATACCGCAGCCTATATCCACGCCGACAAGGTTCGGGACGACTTTGTCCGTGAGCGTCATGGTGGTTCCGATGACACATCCCTTCCCCGCGTGGGCGTCCGGCATAATCCGGATTTTCGATCCTTCCGCCGCCGGACTGTCCAGTACGTCCCGGATCTGCCGGACAGCCTCGTCCTCGATCACCGACGCGAAGCAGAGCGCCGTCTGTTTCTTTCCCCTGATTTCCTGCATACGATTTCCTCCTTTTCTGGTTCCATGGGTGAGTTTGCCGGGTCTGCGTAAGGCCCGGCGGGTTCTCTTCCAGTATGCCGGATTCCGGAAAGCGCGGTGAGGCGCTGCAACATTTCCGACACATTCCGGTCACAAAAATTTCAGGAAGAAAACGGGTAAAAAATCGCGCCTTGGAGCGGAAATCTGGCATATTGTATCTGAAGCGAGAACAGGGATTCCGATTCTCGCGAATCGTTCCCCGCGGGGAGCGTTGGATTAAAGCAAAGCTGGTATATTAGAGACGCAGGAATAAAGAAAGAGGCTTCCGGAAGGAAACCGGAGGCAGAAAGGAGTGTCACTTCCCACAGGGGAAAGTGAGAATATATATATGAGAGCAATGGAAGATCAGCTTACCTATATCAGACTGCAGAACAAGGATGTCAGGGACCACCTGATGGCCGTGATCGGGGTTGTCCCGGCCGGCACGACAGAGAAAGATGCGGCGTCCGATCCGGATCCGGTATCCGTCCGGTGCGTGGCGGACGGAACCGTGACGGTCTTTTACTGGAAGGACGGGACATACACATCCGTCAGACGGAGCAGAAAAGACGCGCCCGACCTTTTCCATGCGTGGACGGCGGCGTGGATGAAGAAGAGCCTCGGCTCCTCCTCGGCCGTCGAGAAGACGTACCGGAGCGTAAGAAACCGGACACTGGCCGCGGAGAAGGCGGAAGAGGCGTAAGTCCTGTCCGGACAGGATTTCTGGCATATTGGTACACGAGAAAGCAAAATCTGCGAAGGAGGAACATTTTGCATTTATGAAGAACCAACAGAAAGACCTGTCCGCGGGTGCAAGCCGGACGGTCATCAAGAAAGCATTGCTGACGATTCTCTGTCTTTCCTTTGTCCGGGTACTGGCCCACATTCCGGTGCCGGGCGTGTCGAAGGACGCGCTGTCGTCCGTGTTCGGGGGAAACGCCGGGTTCCGGCTGTTCGACCTGTTTTCCGGAGGCGCGCTGTCGAGCCTTTCCGTGGCGGCCCTGTCAGTCACGCCGTACATCACGGCCTCGATTCTGATCGAGCTTCTGTCCGTCGCGCTGCCGCCCCTGGAGACGATCGCGGCCTCCGGAGAGTCCGGAAACCGGATCCTGACGCAGGCGACCCGCGTGATCGCCTGCCTGCTGGCGGTCTTTGACGCCGCCTGGATCTGTGTCGGGTACGCGAAGCAGGGAACGATGCACGCCTCGTCCGGCCCGGCGCTTCTGACGGCTGTCGCGGCCATGACGGCCGGTTCGGTCGTCTGCATGTGGGCCGGCGAGCGGATCACGGATCACGGGATCGGAAATGGTGTCTCTTTAATCCTTGTCGTCAACATTCTGTCCCGGGTGCCGGACGACATCCTTGACCTTATTCAGGGCGTGGCGATCGGACGCACGGCAGGTTACGCGTGGGGACACCTTGTCCTTGCGCTTCTGGTATTCCTTGCCTCGGTTCTGATCGTTCTCCGCGTGAACGGGGCACGGAAGAGGATTCCAGTGTCGTTTATCCGCCTGCAGGAAGGCCGGGAGATTTTCGGCGGGGACGGGACCGGTATTCCGGTCAAGGTGAACACGGCCGGCGTCATGCCGGCGGTCTTTGCCGTGTCCGTTCTTGCCATTCCGGGCTTTATCCAGACCGTCACAGGGAGCAGGAACCATGTGCTGGGACACGTCATTCAGGCGTGCGACTCGGCAAACTGGTTCTATCCGTCGCAGCCCCTGTACACGCTCGGGTTTGCCGCGTATGTCCTGTTTGCCGTCTGGTACGCGTTCGCCTACACGAACGTCGTCCTCAACCCGGCGGAGATCGCGGACCGGCTGAAAAAAGCGGGCGGCACCATCCCGGGCGTGCTTCCGGGGAAAGAGACGGAGGCGTACCTGCGGAAGACCTTCCGGCCGCTTATCTGGCGCGGCGTGGGCGGCCTGCTTCTCGCGGTCGTGTTTCCGATGGTCATGAGCCGGATCTGTTCGCTTTCCTGGGGACTTTCCGGAACGTCGCTGCTTATTGTCATCGCGGTAGGAGAGGAGACCATCCGGAAGCTCCGGGCCGCGTGGACCGACGGACAGTATGCCGGACTGATTCGCGGACAGAAAAGAAATCCGGCAGCATAAGGGGAGTATTTTTATATATGGAAGAGAAGAAAACAGAATTTGAGCTTGACATGCACAGCGCGTCCATCCCGGACGAGGGCGTCATCCGCCTGTCCGGCGTGGAGGACGTGCAGAACTTTACGCACGACATCGCGATGAACGGGCTTGACATCGACCTGATCAGCGGGCGGTATATCGTCCCCGCGGGATCGATCCTCGGCGTGTTCTCGATGAACCTGTCGAAGCCTTTGCGGTACAAGATCATGGAGACAGAGGAGGGCCGGCGGGAGCTGGCTGACCGGATTCTGTCCCGGTACAAGGAGCCGTCTTCGGACGCGAAGGGAGGCGTCTGATGGACGAGGCAAAAGAAGCAGGCCGGAAAAACAGCCTGGAAGAGGTGCTTTCTTTTTACCGGGATCAGGGATACGACACCGCGGAAATCCATCTGGTCGATGACACCCGGTGGACCGTCCTGCTCCGTCCGCTCTTCTTCCTGCAGACATTAGTCTGCCCGAAAGAAACCAGCCCGGAGCATGAGGCAGCCTACGCCCTGCGCCCGGATGCGTCCTGGCGGACAAAGGACGGGCGCGTGCCGGTCCGGTTCGGCGTATCCAGCAACCAGTTTTCGGTGATCAAGGAAGAGGACGCCTCGGCCGGCCTTTTTGAGCGCCGGTTCCTCGGGCTCATAAAAGCCGGGCAGGAAGCCGGCGAGTCGTGGGTAAAAAAGCACGGAAAGGACCGGTACGATTTTTCCGGACTGACGGCGCAGATGATCGGGCGGGAGCTGTGCGACCTTTCAAGGATTGATCCCATGGTCCGCATGAATGCTTCCAAGGTGGTGTACGCCGCGCCCGGCCTTCTCGTATTCAGCCGGGCCTATCCGGAATTTGACCTCCGTTTCACCCGCACGTCCGACCGGCTGACCTGGTGTGGGAGTTTTTTCGCGACCCGCTACGGCATGGATGAGGGGAAGCTCCCGGAGGACAAGAAGCCGAAGGACGACGCCGCGATCCAGACCGGCGCGGTTGTCACGGTGATCCCGAAAAAGCAGACGATGGTGCTCCGCTCCCGGACGGTCTGTGAAGGAATCATCCAGGGCATGCGGAAAGCGAGAGAAGAAGAGACGGAGAGAAAGGAGGCGCGTCATGCTGAAAACCGTGCTTGAACTTGTCTATATCGCGGTCTGCGCCCTGGTAATTGTGCTGGTTCTCATGCAGCCGGGCTCCGGAACGGGCCTTGGCGCGCTGACCGGAAACGCGGGCAAAGCCCGGGCATCCGTCCGGCATCTGCGGACCAGAGAAGACCGGCTGGTTATCCTTACCAGAGGAGCCGTTTTGCTCTTTCTTGTGCTGACCGTCGTTCTTGTGTATCTGTGGATGCGATGAAAAACCGCCGTCCGGAAAGACAAAAGTCGATCCGGACGGCTTTTCTCTGCCTGAAATCTGGCATACTGTCTGTGCGGGCGTAAAACCGGCCGGCGGCGCGAACCTCTGGTGCGAACCCCTATCGCACACAGAATCCCCGGGAGGTTCGCACCAAAATAGAGCCTGGATTTGTATAGAAACACAGTGCTTGTGTAAACATATGGCTGACTGTTTGGATAGATCCAGACTCAGAATTGGCAGAATTACACAAAGAAAACCGTTAAAGTTTGTGCAGTTTTGCTGAATCGCTCCCTGCGGGGAGCGGGGATTAAAGCACACCTCCGGACTCTTCCGGCTCGTCGGCTTCCTGAATCGCTCCCTGCGGGGAGCGGGGATTAAAGCCTGACGCCATAGATATCCAGCAGCTTGTGCAGGAATCGCTCCCTGCGGGGAGCGGGGATTAAAGCTGGTGTATCAGGACAAAGAGCTTCGCGAAAAAGTGAATCGCTCCCTGCGGGGAGCGGGGATTAAAGCTAACAGTTCCGCCATCTGCACCCTGATCCGGGAGAATCGCTCCCTGCGGGGAGCGGGGATTAAAGCAAAAAAAAGAAGGAGAAAACAGACCTCACTAGTACCCACAGGCTTGCCTGTGGGGTTGCCTTCGGGCAGCCCTGAGTGAGTAGCCTAAGACGGCAGGACAAGTCGGAAATTTCCGATACTGCCTGTGACGTCTACGTTGGATTTGTGATCACACCTGCGGGCGTTATACCTAACCCGTGGCTCTGTGGAGGCATTGGCGTTATCCCTGCGGGATGGCGCTTTCTGTAAACAGCTCTGAGGACAGGAGCAGTCAACCCC
>Ga0256404_1009851_pt1 | contig 13488 bp, 10 predicted proteins | sample RumenRJG_01DNA_FD_185990 | JGI IMG/M metagenome (GOLD analysis project Ga0256404, IMG submission 185990) | Bovine rumen microbial communities from Lethbridge, Alberta, Canada - RJG_01 | ecosystem: Host-associated > Mammals > Digestive system > Stomach > Rumen | place: Canada: Alberta | collected...
TATGCAGCCAGAATCAAAAAACTTATGGTATTCTGCACTTTTTATAACGTTCAAAAGATATTTACATATTTCAATTACCAATGAAAAACACCAAATACTGAAATTTTAAGTTTCTGGGCAGACAGAATTTTTTTCCTAGGCAGCCAGTAAAAATTGCCTAACTAAGAAATTATTTATGCCTTTTTGAAAACTATTCCTAAAAAGATATAGCAAATGAAAAAAAATGACTTCCGCTCTCTCCCTCGCATGGGAGAGAGGGAAGTCTATGAAGTTAAGGTTAATATGCTTTTTCGTGTACTCCTTTGACGGCACGGCCAGAGGGGTCGTTCATGTTCTTGAATGAGGCATCCCATGCAAGAGCTTCGGCTGTTGAGCAGGCAACACTTGGAATTGAAGGAACGGAACGTGCTGCGCTGTCACTAGGGAAGTGCTCGGCAAAGATGGAACGATAGAAATACTCTTCTTTGTTCTGTGGTGGGTTGATAGGAAATCGTTCTGTAGCATGCGCCATCTGTTCATCGCTCACAGCTGAGGCTGTTATCTGCTTCAGGGTGTCAATCCAGCTGTAGCCCACACCATCTGAGAACTGCTCCTTTTGTCGCCATGCCACTTCGGCAGGAAGCATATCAGAGAATGCCTCGCGCACAACTTTCTTTTCAATAGTTTCACCTGGACACATTTTCAACTCGGGGTCGATGTTCATTGCAACATCGAGGAACTCTTTGTCGAGAAATGGTACACGCCCTTCAACGCCCCATGCAGAAAGGCTCTTGTTGGCTCTCAGGCAGTCGTACATATAAAGTTTTGAGAGTTTTCTAACTGTTTCCTTGTGGAACTCGTCGGCATTAGGTGCTTTGTGGAAGTAGAGATAACCACCGAAAATCTCGTCGGCACCTTCGCCAGAAAGAACCATTTTTATACCCATAGATTTTATTACTCGTGCAAGCAGATACATTGGGGTAGAGGCACGCACGGTGGTTACATCGTAGGTCTCAATGAAATAGATTACGTCACGTATGGCATCAAGTCCTTCCTGAATGGTGTAGTTGATTTCATGATGAACGGTACCTATATGCTCGGCAACGAGGCGTGCCTTGGCAAGGTCGGGAGCTCCCTTTAGCCCAACTGCAAAGGAGTGAAGACGAGGCCACCATGCTTTTGTTTCACCGTTGTTTTCAACGCGATGCTCGGAATATTTTTCGGCAATGGCGGAGATAACTGAAGAGTCGAGCCCCCCTGAGAGCAACACGCCATATGGCACATCGCTCATAAGCTGTCGCTTAACAGCATCGGTAAGGGCTTCACGAATATCCTCAACAGTTGACTTTTCCTTGAATACTTTCTCTGCCTTAGTCTCGGCTTTTTGCTTTGATATTGGTGTTTCGGTCATCCACTTGCGTGAATAGTATTTCTGCATTGCAGGTTTACCATTAGATTTCTTCCTTTCAGAATATACGTAGTGTCCAGGGAGGAAAGGCTCGTAGCTGTCGCATTGTCCTTCAAGGGCTTTTAGTTCGGATGCCACATACACTTTATTGTCGGCGTCGTAGCCGATGTACAATGGGATGACACCTATTGGGTCGCGAGCAATGAGGAAACAATCGTCTTCGGCATCGTAAAGTGCAAAGGCAAAGATACCGCTAAGTTGTTCTATAAGAGCAGGCACTTCAGAAGGAATCTTGCCGTTTTTCTTCCAATCGCGATAAAGTGCAAGGATAACCTCGCAGTCGCTTCCTGTTTGAAAAGCATAGTCTGGATAGAGCTTGCGTATTTCCTGATGATTGTAGATTTCACCGTTCACAGCCAGTACTTCTTTCTTGTCTGGCGAAAACAATGGTTGCTTGCCTGATTCTGGGTCAACAATACTCAAACGCTCGTGAGCAAGAATGGCGCTTCCTCCACAATAGATGCCGCTCCAATCTGGACCACGATGACGAATTTTCTGGCTCATTCTCAAAGCCTTCTGTCTAAGTTCAGGAGTTTGTTCCTGAATGTTGAAAATAGAAACGATTCCACACATATTTTTTTCTTTTATTGGATTTAATGTCTTGTTTGCTAAGATTACTGAAGTTTAAAAGTTAGATAACAGGGGGATTAGGGGATTTTATTCTCAATAGATTACTCAAAAAAATCAGAAAGTTCCGATTATTCTGAAAATTTCGATTATTCCGAAAAGCTTTCTTTTTTCATCTTTCCATTTCTCAGAATGCGAAGCTTACTTCGCATTCTGGAATGGTAAAGATGGTTAAGTTTATAAACTTACGCCAAAGATGAAAAATGTTTTCTCTGTACTTGGATTTGCGGTTATTCCAGCAAAGATTGGAATACTAAAGTGATCGTTAACTTTTATGTCTTTTGTTGCTTTTATGCCAATGTTTGTTACTACAAAGCCGTTGGCGTCGCTATAGAAACTTGTTGCGTAGGGCACGGCTCCTATTGTTGCTGTCCACTCGCATGCAGCAAGTTTGAAGGGCACGTTTGCCTCGAAGTATGAAGAGTAAGCTCGCTTGCCGTCTTTATTTACGCCATCATTGCCAGCAAAGTTGGTGTACCAATTAAGCGAAGCTATTCCAAAATCGTAACCCACGTTGGCTTCAAAAACATGAGATGTTTCGTGAGCTGAATAAGCGAAATAACGCTCGTTTGGGGTGTTAAACCAATAGTCGGTTACTCCGATATGGAAACCACCTGTGGTATAGGCTGCTGTGAGATCGAACTCTTTGGTGTTGTCTTTGTTTGAAAGTCCTACACTTCCCCAAGCCGTTAGCGACAGTCCTTTGTAGGCAATACCTAATGTAGGCTGCAGTGACACATCGCCCAATTCCTGACCACGCCAGATATACTGGCTTACAATGTCGGCACCAATAGTGGTTTCTACTTCATCCTGTGCGCTCATCATCATTGGCGCAATCATAGCCAAAAGGCATAAAAGATGTTTTTTCATGTTTTAGTGTATTTATGTTTTCGTTTTAGTTATAGCAACTCTCACCATGTTCATAGATGTCGAGTCCTTCTTCTTCGATACGCTTGTCAACTCGCAGACCAGCAATCTTCTTGATAGTTCCAAAGAGGATGATACCGCAGGCAGTAGCCCAAAGGTCAATAACAATGATTCCGAAGGCTTGAGCACCGAGGAAACCAAATCCGTGTCCATAGAGACAACCGTCGCTGAGAGAGAATACTCCTGTGAGAAGTGTTCCGATAATACCACAGATGCCATGAACAGAACTTGCACCTACAGGATCGTCGATGTGCAGCTTCTGATCGATGAACTCAATACCGAAAGGCAAGGCAATACCGCATACCAAGCCAATGATGACCGCTCCTACAGGACTTACCATATCGCAACCAGCTGTGATACCAACCAATCCTGCAAGTACACCATTGAGGGTGAGTGATAATGATGGCTTGCCATATCTGAACCAGGTGATGAACATGGTTGCAATACCTCCAGCAACAGCAGCAAGGTTGGTGGTTAGGAACACGTGAGAGATGGCTACTCGGTTAACTTCGCCACTTGCAGCAAGCTGAGAACCTGGGTTGAAACCAAACCATCCAAACCAAAGGATGAACACACCGAGAGATGCAATGGTGAGGTTGTGACCAGGGATAGCGTTGCTGCTACCGTCCTTGCGATATTTTCCAAGACGAGGACCAAGGAAGATGGCACCTATTAGTGCAAGTACACCACCTACGGAGTGAACGATAGCACTACCAGCAAAATCGTGGAACACGGCTCCGAAATGTGTCATCATAAAGCTTGCTTCATCAGCATTACAGAGCCAGCCTCCTCCCCATGTCCAGTGACCTTCAACAGGATATATGAACAATGAAATAAAGAGTGAATAGAGACAATACATAGAGAATTTTGTTCTCTCTGCCATTGCTCCTGAAACGATAGTTGCTGAAGTGGCGCAGAATACGGTTTCAAAAATAAGAAAACCTTCGGTTGGAAGTCCTGCATCATTCTTATAGAATGAAATATCGCCAAAGTTTGGCATACCGATAAATCCCTGACCGTCAGAGCCAAACATGAAACCAAAGCCAATGAACCAGAACAGAATAGAGCCAAACATGAAATCGACGAAGTTCTTGAAGAGAATGTTGGCTGTATTCTTACTACGTGTAAAACCAGCTTCGCAAAGAGCAAAACCTGGCTGCATGAAAAACACGAGCATAGCTGCAAGTAGCATCCAAATTGTATCTATTGAAATACTTAAATCTGTCATAATAGTGTGTTGTGTTTGTGTTATTGTCTATTTCCTTTGTGTGAGGTATTTAAGGAGTTTGTTATTTTTCTTTTTCTGCATTATATAAAGCGATGTCTCCTCTCTCTCCTGTTCTTATCCTGACTGTATCCTCAACTGGGATTACAAAGATACGACCATCACCGATTTCGCCTGTCTGAGCAGCTTTGGTTACGGCTTGAATGGTGCGTTCTACGTTCTTGTCTCTTACTACAATGTTGAGCAACATACGCTCGATACTACTAGTGTCGTACATTACACCACGGTAGATTCTTGCTTGTCGCATCTTTCCTTCACCTCTTACATCATAATAAGAGAACCATTCGATGTCGGCTGCAAGCAATGCTTCCTTTACATCATCGAATTTTGTCTTTCGGATGATAGCTTCAATCTTTTTCATCTTTTACTTCTCTTTTTAATGGTTTATTAATTATTTTGCTTACAAAATGCTATATTGATGGTGCAAAGTTATTGCTTTTTGTAAACCAAAACAATATAAATGTTTCTTTTTGTTAGTTAAAAACAAGAAAAAGTTTTAGTTATTAAGCAAATTGGGTTGTTTTGATTATAGTTTGTAATGTTTTTGTATATAAATACTTTTAAATTGTTATTTTTTTATAATTTCAACTATTGTTTTGATGTTTATTTTTGGAGTTTTGTTGCAAACAGTTGTATATTTGCACTTGTAAACGAACAAATAGTTATCGTATTCGTATAATTAGATAGCAAAATGACACAAGAAGTAGAATTTACCAAGATGCACGGGGCAGGTAACGACTATATATATGTCAATACCTTAATATATGGAATCCCCGACCCGAGTGCGGCAGCCATAAAGTGGAGTGCTCAGCATACTGGTATTGGTAGCGACGGCTTGGTGCTTATTGGTAAGCCATCTAAGGATAGTGGCGCTGATTTTTCTATGCGCATTTTTAATGCCGATGGAAGTGAGGCGATGATGTGTGGAAACGCAAGTCGATGTATAGGTAAGTATTTGTTCGAACGTGGATTGACCAACAATACAAACATAAAACTTGAAACACGCTCGGGCATCAAGACGTTGCAGTTGCATATTAGACATAATATTGTTCGCTCTGTAACTGTCGATATGCTCTCTCCTCGTTTTGATGTTCCGGAGCAATTCGACAATGAAAGAAATGTCGTTCAACGTTCATTCTTAAATGTTAAATGTTCTAAGTTTGTTTCAATGGGAAATCCTCATTATGTTATTTTTGTAGATGATATTTCAACCATCGATGTTGCTGAATTGGGAAGCAAACTGGAATATAATCCTGCCTTTCCTGAGCGTTGCAACATAGAGTTTGCTCAGATATTAAATAGAGACGAGATAAGAACCCGTGTATGGGAGAGAGGCAGTGGAATAACTATGGCTTGTGGTACAGGTGCATGTGCCACGGCTGTAGCTGCTGCTTCGTTAAATCTTTCTTCACGCAAGAGTGATATCATCATGGATGGAGGCACATTGCATATAGAATGGGATGAGGCTACTAATCATGTTATGATGACCGGACCGGCTGAGTTTGTTTTCGATGGGAGAATAAAACTACCAGAGGCAGAATAAAAATAATGTAACAAACTTAACAACAAAAATAGAAGAATATGGCATTAATCAACGAACACTTTCTTAAGCTTCCTGGTAATTATCTTTTTCAGGATATTGCCAAAAGAGTGAAAGCCTATAAGGTTTCTCATCCAAAGAAGCGTGTTATCAGTTTGGGTATTGGCGATGTTACTCGTCCGTTATGTCCAGCTGTTATTGAGGCTATGCATAAGGCAGTTGAGGAAATGGCTACACAGGCAACTTTCCGTGGTTATGGTCCTGAAAGAGGATATGATTTCCTTCGCGAGGCGATAATAAAGAATGATTATCTCACTCGTGGCGTGCATCTAGATAAAGACGAGATTTTTGTCAACGATGGTGCTAAGAGCGATACAGGTAATATTCAGGAGATTGTGAGATGGGACAATAATATTGGTGTAACCGACCCTATCTATCCTGTATATATAGATAGTAATGTGATGATTGGGCGTGCCGGAGTTTTTGAGAATGGCAAATGGAGCAATGTTGCTTATATGCCTTGTACGGCAGAGAATGGTTTTGTACCACAGATTCCTGATCATCGCGTGGACATGATTTATCTGTGTTACCCAAACAACCCAACTGGAACTGTATTACGTAAGGAGGAGCTAAGAAAATGGGTAAACTATGCTTTGCGTAACGATAGTATAATATTCTATGATGCAGCTTACGAAGCATATATACAGGATGAAGATATTCCTCATTCTATTTACGAAATAAGAGGTGCCCGTAAGGTAGCTATAGAGTTTAGAAGCTATTCAAAGACTGCTGGTTTTACCGGTGTGAGATGTGGTTATACCGTTGTACCAAAGGAACTTACAGCTTCTACTATTGATGGTCGCCGCATTCCTTTAAATCAGATTTGGGATCGCCGACAGAGTACTAAGTTTAATGGAACAAGCTATATTTCACAGCGTGCTGCCGAGGCTATCTATTCGCCTGAAGGCAAGGAGCAGGTGAAAGCCACTATTGCTTATTACATGGAGAATGCGCGTATTATGCGTACAGAGTTGACCCAGCTTGGTTTCCATGTGTTTGGAGGGGAGAATGCTCCTTATCTATGGGTAAAAACTCCAGGCAACACTCCTTCATGGAAATTTTTTGAGGAGATGCTTTATGGGGCAAGTGTTGTGTGCACTCCTGGTGTGGGCTTTGGTCCTTCGGGCGAAGGCTATGTGCGACTCACATCCTTTGGTGAGCGCGAGGATTGCATAGAGGCTATGAAGCGAATAAAGGAATGGATAGGATAAAACCTCCCTCCCCTCTCCCCCCCCTGCAGGGGGAGAGCCTCGCTACACTCAGTTGTTAATGAGGGACAGGTAATATAAATATTGAAATATTAAAGCGCTGTGCTTTTAAATCAACCTTTCTAACTACAAATTCGTCTTTAGAATTTGACACTCCCCCTGCAGGGGGGAGCGGGGAGGGAGGTTGTTAATTAAATACAGAACAACCACAAAATAAAGAAAAACTTATGGTAAACTTAAGATTTGATGCAGTTGCAACGGCTTCACGTAAGAAGCCAATCGAAGTTCTCACTCCAGAAGAGCGTCCTTCAGAGTTCTTTGGCAGAAAAGTTTTCAATCGTCAGCGTATGTATAAGTATCTTCCTGCTGATGTGTATGCTAAACTTGTTGATGTCATCGACAATGGTGCTCGACTTGATCGTTCTATTGCCGACGAGGTGGCAAAGGGTATCAAGCAATGGGCTGATGAGAATGGTGTTACTCATTACACCCACTGGTTTCAGCCTCTTACTGAGGGTACAGCCGAGAAGCATGATGCTTTCATCGAGCACGATGGTAAGGGTGGCATGATAGAGGAGTTCTCAGGTAAACTTCTTGTGCAGCAGGAACCAGATGCATCAAGTTTCCCATCAGGCGGTATCCGTAACACTTTCGAAGCTCGTGGCTATAGTGCATGGGATCCAACATCGCCTGTATTCATTATCGACGATACTCTTTGTATTCCAACTATCTTCATTTCTTACACAGGTGAGGCTCTCGACTACAAAGCTCCTTTGCTTCGTGCCCTTCATGCTGTTAATGTTGCAGCTACCGATGTGTGTCGTTATTTCTATCCTGATGTAAAGAAAGTAACAAGCAACCTTGGCTGGGAACAGGAATATTTCCTTGTTGATGCCGATCTTTATGCAGCTCGTCCTGATCTTATGCTTACAGGTCGCACTCTTATGGGACATGATAGTGCCAAGAACCAGCAGATGGACGACCACTATTTCGGTACTATCCCAGAGCGTGTTCAGGCTTTCATGAAAGAGCTTGAAGTTGAGGCGCTTGAACTGGGTATTCCTTGCAAGACACGTCATAATGAGGTTGCTCCTAATCAGTTTGAACTCGCTCCAATCTTCGAAGAAACTAACCTTGCTGTTGACCACAACATGCTTCTCATGTCTATCATGAAGAAGATTGCTCGTAAGCACGGCTTCCAGGTATTGCTCCACGAAAAGCCATTCGACGGAATTAATGGTTCTGGTAAGCATAACAACTGGAGTCTTTCTACCGATACAGGCATATTGCTTCATGGTCCTGGTAAGACACCTGTTGATAACCTGCGTTTTGCTGTGTTTATTGTTGAAACCCTCATGGGTGTTTATCGCCATAACGGATTGCTCAAGGCTTCTATCATGAGCGCTACAAATGCTCATCGTTTGGGTGCTAATGAGGCACCTCCTGCAATCATCTCAAGTTTCCTTGGTAAGCAGCTTAGTGATTTGCTTGACCACATAGAGAAGGCAGACAAGAAAGATCTCTTTAAGTTTGAAGGTAAGAAAGGTGTTGATATTGATATTCCTGAAATTCCAGAGATTATGCTCGACAATACCGATCGTAACCGTACATCACCATTTGCCTTTACTGGAAATCGCTTTGAGTTCCGTGCTGTGGGGTCTGAGGCCAACTGCGCATCGGCTATGATAGTGCTCAATACTGCAGTTGCTGAGGCTCTTACCGATTTCAAGGCTCGTGTTGATGCTCTGCTTGCTAAGGGTGAAGACAAGTTCTCTGCCATTCTTGATATCCTTCGCGAAGACATTAAGATCTGCAAGCCTATTCATTTTGATGGAAATGGTTATAGCGATGAGTGGGTTGAAGAGGCAACTAAGCGTGGATTGGATTGCGAGAAGTCATGCCCTGTAATCTTCGAGCGTTATCTTGACGAAGATAGTGTTAAGATGTTCAGCGATATGAACGTTATGCAGAAGAATGAGCTTGAGGCGCGTAACGAAGTTAAGTGGGAAACCTACACAAAGAAAATTCAGATTGAGGCTCGTGTGATGGGTGACCTTACTATGAACCACATCATTCCTGTAGCTACTCACTATCAGAGTCAGCTTGCAAAGAACGTTCAGAACATGATAGACATTTTTGGTAAGGACGATGCCTTTGTTCTTTCTGAGCGTAATATTGCTCTCATTCGTGAGATTGCTGAGCGCACGAGTATTATTGAGCGTGGTGTAGAAGAACTTGTTAATGCTCGCAAGATAGCTAACAAGATTCTCGATGAGCACGATAAGGCAATTGCTTATCATGATACAGTTGAGCCAAAGATGGACGAGATTCGTTATCACATCGACAAGCTCGAACTCATTGTTGCTGATGAGTTGTGGCCATTGCCAAAATATAGAGAATTACTCTTCATCAGATAAAAATTACTCTTCACCAAAGAGAATTTTTAAACAATCTATTTCTTTTATTGGTTGTTTAAGTTTGTTGGCGGAGACTTTCGTGAGAAAGTCTCCGCCTTTTGTATCCTAATCCTTCAACGAATATGTTACCGTTGTTACCACTCTAACCTTCTTGATGTAGGGAGTGTTGTTGTCACGATTGTCGATAGAGAACTGGCCTTGATCGGCACTAACAATCTTGTTGAGTGTTGAGTGGCTATTGGTGGCAAACTGTTGGGCAGTCTTCTCGGCATTGGCAATAGCTTCTTCCATCATCTTTGGTTTCATCTTGCGGAAAGAAACATATTCGTAGCTGATAGGATTCTCGTAGTCACCAGCAACAATAGCCACTCCTTGCTTAAGCAATTCGCCTTGACGAGCTATTATGCTTCGCACTTGGTCAACCTTGTTTGAAGTTACCGTTATAACGAGAGTGACATTATATCTATAAGGGCGGTTGTTGTCGGAATATTGTTCAGCAGAAAGGTCTATTACCTTTGGTGCGTTAATACTAATCTCGCCTTCTTTAATTCCGTTTGCAAGAAGGAAGTTCTTTATTGTTCTTTGCTTTTGACCTATGCGCATGTATAGCTCAGGTAAGTCATTTCCCAGTTCTTTTGAAACAATAGGCCATATAACCTTGTCAGCTTTCACTTCTTTTTCAGCAAGTCCTTTTACGGTTACTTTGCGGTCTTTGTTGGTGAAGTTGTCAAAACCCCCTTTAATGCACAAGCCTAAAACTATTATGCCTACGGCAATGATAGCGGCAGAAATGATCTTTTCTTTCATAATATTCGATATTTAGAATTGATTATGTGTGCAAAACTACTGCAAAGAGCAGAGAGTGTCAAGGGAATTTCCCTATACTTGGTTAGGGGTTTCGCTATGACACCAGTCCTATGACACCAATACTTGCAGCGAGAAATATCAAACAGAGGATAGCCGATAGGAACAGAGCAAAGAGAATTTTAAAGAAAGACGGTATGAACTTTCCTCCGAAGAGCTGTAGGAAGTCAATAACAATAACTATAATCGTCCATGTTACAGGGAAACTATAGAAACTATCTTTCTCCCATGTGATGATGCTGTATATTGTGCCAAGAGCAAGAAGCTGTGCAGCAATATACATCTGACAGAAGAAATGTTCGTAAAGGGTGAGTTTTATGCCTTGGCGGTTTCTTCTAAATAAGATGAAACAACATATAGCAAGAGCCGAATGGATGAGCAGCAGCGTAAAGGCACGATGGTTATCATTATTGAGATAGTTTGATACTTTGTAACCGCTCATAGCTATTTTCTGACTTCGTCTCGGCAGACTCCTGTCTATGATGAATGTTTGTCCATCTACCTTTGTAGAGTCTAATTTCTCAGGGTTATGTGAGGTTATCTTTATAGATCCTTTTTCTTCGTCTTGATTTTTTTGTGGTTCAATAGCAAAGGTGAAGATACTGAAGATGGCTGCTGTGATGAACAACAGTTTTACTGGTGGGAAATAAGGCTGCCTACGTCCTGCAAGATAGTCGTTTATCATAAAACCAGGACGAGTGAAAAGGTGCAGTAGTGTTCGTGGCATACTTCTGTTGCCCCATCCCCACAGTTCCATTATATTGCTTATAACGCTTTTTATAGTGAATCGTTCCACCTTACAGCCCTGTCCACATTGTGGGCAGTAGTTGCCTGTGTATTCTGTAGCACAGTTTTTGCATGTGTGCTTTTCCCATGTGCTTGTGTCAGGGGTGGAATACGGATTTTGCATCCATGATATGATGCGTTGATATAATGATTTTGCACGTAAAATGATGTTCATAGCTAAATATTGCTTTAGTTAGGTACGAAGGTACATATTTCTTTTTATAATGTTTATATTAATTCATTATTTTTAGGTATTGTGGTAGTAAAATGTTGTTTTTACCTTTGCAGCTCAAATAATAAATAGGAAGTATAGTACAAATATTATGGTAAAAAGAACAATCGGAGTGGTTTTACTGGCTACAATCATAACTTTACCAATGGTAGCAGTGAACACAAAGGATGAAGCATTGGTTGATACAAATTTTGCTTATCGTGAACAGGAAATTGGTGAAGTGGTTATTAGTGGTCGTAAACAAGTCTATACAAAGAAGAAACTCTCATCAAGTTTAAGATTGGATCAGCCAATTATACAGATTCCTCAGAATATTCATGTTGTTACACGTGATATGTTGAATGATTTGGGTATAGCAACTGCTGACGAGGGTATTCAACGTACCGTTAGTGGTGTTACCAAACTTGAACATTGGGGCGATTATATACGAGTAAATGCGCGTGGATCAAGAGTGGCCGCTTTTAGAGAGGGTATGAACTTTACCAGCACATGGGGACCTATGACAGAGGATATGAGCTATGTTGATCGTATGGAGTTTGTGAAAGGACCAGCTGGTTTTATGATGTCAAATGGCGAACCTTCAGGCTTGTATAATATAGTGAGCAAAAAGCCAACAGGTAAAGATGCAAGAACAGCAAGTATCTCACTGGGAAGTTATGACTACTATCGTACAACGTTAGATCTTGATGGGCATCTTGACAAGAATAGAAAATTGCTTTACCGCTTGAATATTATGGGTATGAGTAATAACTCTATGCGTGCTAATGAGTTTAATAAGCGATACAGTATTGCTCCTGTGTTGAGATACGTTATTGATGATAATTCTTTGCTTACATTTGAATATGATTTGCAGTATATGAATGTATCTAATATTGGTGGCGGATACGCTTTCTCACCAGCAGGTTATAAGACTTTACCACGTGATTACTCGTTCCTTGAACCAGGTTTGGAGCCCACACGTGCATACGATCATACTGCAATATTGAATTATCAATATAAGTTTGGTGATGACTGGAAGCTAACAGCTCAGACTGCATATTCTAATTATCAGCGTACAGGTAGTTCGTTATGGTCGTACGATATTAAGGATGATGGCGACATGATTCGAACAATCTCTAATGCAGATGTGTTGAATGAGATGAAATTCGGACAGGTGTATGTGAATGGTAAGTTTGCTACTGGTAGTATTTCGCATAAGATTCTTGGCGGTATTGATATGAGTGATAAGCATGCATGGTATGACTGGATGCAAAGCTTTGCTCTTGATAGTGTTGGCACATATAATGTGTTTAGAGATAAGCCTATGGGTGCACCTTATTATGGTTATCCACATTTTGATCGTTCAAAAGACATTCGTGAACGTGCTAATAATACTCAGATTATGCAAAGTAGTTATGGAGTATATGTGCAGGATGTGGTAGGTTTGTTGAACGAAAAGCTGTTACTTACACTTGCAGGTAGATATACTCATGTAGAGGATGCTTCTTATGGCACTACTCAGACTGTAGAGAATCATTTCTCACCTCGCGTAGGACTAACCTATAATTTGGATTCGTTTACTTCGTTATATGCTCTTTATGATCAAACATTCTCTCCGCAGATGGGACAGTTGAGAAGTGGCGACAAGGTAAAGCCTGTGGTAAGTAATAACTGGGAGATTGGTGCAAAACGAAACTGGTTTGACGGTAGATTACAGACTTCTCTGTCACTATATCATATCTTGGTAGATAATCAAATTTGTTCAGATCCTTCAAATACTGGTAGCGAGAGCTATTATATTCAGGTGGGACAGTCGGTTTCTAAAGGTGTTGAACTTGATGTTAATGGAGAAATTCTTCCAGGATTGAACATTCTTGCTAATTACGCTTTTACAGACTATAAGGTAACAAAATCAGAGAATGTGCTTAATCCTGTTGGTACTCGTATGCCTGGAAATGCAAAGCATGAGTTTAATGTATGGATGAAATATCAGGTATTAGGTGGATTGTTTAAAGGCTTTAATGTTTCTCTTGGCGAAACATCATTGCTTGATAGAAGTACATGGACCTTTGCTGATGGTGTTAACGAGAAGTCAATGCCAAACTATATACGTGTT
>Ga0256404_1009853_pt1 | contig 13488 bp, 13 predicted proteins | sample RumenRJG_01DNA_FD_185990 | JGI IMG/M metagenome (GOLD analysis project Ga0256404, IMG submission 185990) | Bovine rumen microbial communities from Lethbridge, Alberta, Canada - RJG_01 | ecosystem: Host-associated > Mammals > Digestive system > Stomach > Rumen | place: Canada: Alberta | collected...
AAGATATAAGAAAAGAGCCTGCTGTTGCAGATGCTAATCTGGGACCGTCAGAAGGCGAGGTAGAATCAGAACTGGTGCCCTTAGTGGGCAGGATCCCTTTCCCGGCATACAGAGGAAATAATCCGTAGAGACGTCGCCAGGGGTCTGACCCCTTTGACAAATCAGGAAATATGTAATAGAATTCGTATAATCGAATTTATTCGATTACAAATGAATTGCGTCTTCGGAAACTGCAGAGTTAAGGCGCAGGATTGAGGACGTTCAACGGTGAGGTACCAGCCATGACGATAGGTGACAGGATATTTGAAAGATTGGGTGAGATCGGGATGACACAGAAAGAATTTTCTGAGAAGACCGGGATCTCGCAGAGTACGATCAGCGAATGGAAGTGCAAGAGAACAAACCCGACATCAGAGAAGATCATGATCATATGCGATACACTGAATGTTACGCCTGAATGGATACTTTCGGGATCTTCGAAGACAGGGAACCGAGGGAATGAGCTTCCGTGGTATGTTATCGACAGGAGCACTGAGCTGGGGAGGCTTGTAAGCCAATACCGGGAATTGGATGAGAAGCAGCGGGCAAGGGTTATGGGATACCTGGAGGCGTTGCGGGCGATGGATGGAAAGACTTGAGTGTTAAATGTCTGGAAAGGAATCAGATGCCAAGAAAGAAACGGATATGGTACCCCGGGGCGACATATCATGTAATGAGCCGGGGAAACAGGAGAATGGCAATATACAAGGACGAAGAGGATTATCTCTATTTTTTGGATGTCATAAAGATGACTCGGGAAATATATGATTTTTGGATACATTCTATCTGTATGATGACGAATCATTATCACATGGAGATCGAAACTGCGGATGTTGAATTGTGGAGGATCATGCAGAAGATCAATAGTATATATGCGGGGAAATTCAACCTCGAGCATAATTGTTCAGGGCATCTGTTCGAAGGGAGATATACGGCGTGTCTGATCGAGGATGAGGGATACTTTTTGGAAGTAAGCCGCTACATACACCTCAACCCTGTCAAGGCGAAGATGGTCAGGGAGCCGATCGACTATAAGTACAGCAGCTATAGCATGCTTGTGGGAAAGAGAGAGAGTAGGCCGCAGGGAAAAGTCGGCAGGGCGATTGCGGAGATTGTGGACACGGAGCGCATAATGAGTATATTCGGAGAGGACCCGCACGAACATTACCGTAAGTTCGTTGAGGGGAGGATATCCCACGAGGAGCAGGAGATGCAGATTATGAAAGATATGAAGGAGAATGAGTTATGGCTGCCGGAATAAAGAGAATGGCGCTGAAATGTAAGTTCAGGTGCCGGCTGCAATAGCGGGAAGACATTTTACTGTGCTGGTCTCAGAAATGAGACCAGCTATTCTTATTTATAATGGTATTGCAAAATGCATTGCAAAATGCAATTTAACGCAGTTATACTTAATTAAGAGGAAATAGATGTACGAATATTTTGAGTTCGATATAGATAATTCTCGGTTTGAGTGGGATGAAGAGAAGGATCATTTAAACTTTACTAAACATGGTATTCATTTTAAGACAGCAGTTAAGGTGTTCCTTGATCCTAATAAATTGATACGAGTGGATGAAGAACACTCTGGTGAGGAACGATATAACATCCTTGGAAGAGTTGGAAAGGTGCTGTTTGTGGTATGCACATTAAGAGAAAGGAATACAATACGAATAATATCTGCGCGTACAGCATCACTTCCGGAAAGAGAGAGGTATGAAGATGGAGAATATGAGTTTTAAGGAATTAAATGCCGAATTGACTAGAGAGGAGCTTGAAGAGTTAGAAAACGCTGCGGCACGTACTATTAAATACGATGAAGACAGTCCGGAATTGACAGAAGAAATGTTGAAGCAGTTTAAACGAATGAAGCAGAATAGCAGGACTAAACAAACTGCTTCAATACGCCTGTCAGAAAAGGCACAGAGATTTTCCAAAGCATATGGAAAAGGCTATACATCTTTTCTCAGCCGCCTGATTGATGCGGCTCTTGATGATGATACACTCGTTAAGAAATGCTTGTGAGGAGTAAGGGGTCTGACCCCTTTACGGGAGATAGAAGTCATCTCCGCGTTTTACCTTTATTTCCTCGATAGCTTGTGTTATGATTCCTTGTGAGTCATTACTGTTGGTATTGTTTATTTCAGCGTTGATATAGAAATAGTATAACGGAGATTAGCTGCGCATTAGGAGGAATTCAGGTGTTGGCGATAAAGAATGATGACAGAGAACCTGATTTTATAAGTTTTATTCATTCTGAAAGGTTTTTGGGTTTGTTTGCTCTTATTATGAGTATCCTATTCACGATCGGCTGGGTTATTTTGGTGATAAATGAAAACCGGATTGAAGAGCTAAATCCCAACCTTATAATACCTGTTCATGAGTCGGAGTATAGATTTGAACTTGAGAATGTTACATGGGAGAAAGATGAAGTATCAATAACAAAGGATTATGTATGTATTGCCGGATGGCTGATTAAACCTGGCGAGCAGGTAGAAAAAGCAGCAATAAAAGTAGTGCTTAAGAAGTCTGACTCAGATATGTATTACGTTCTTCCTACAGATCTCATTGAGAGAAAGGATATAACAGAAAGTATGGATGACGGAAACGACTATAATTACTGTGGATTTTCGGTGAAGATTCCGTATTGGGATGAGTTGGACACAGATACAGATTATGAAATCCTTGCGCAGTATAATTTGAATAGCAACGAGAGAGTATATATCCCGTTCCATACAACACTAAAGAAAAAAGCCGAGGAACTGAAAAATGCGGAATAGTATAAAGGAAATAATATATCGCATTAAAACCGACAACAAAAGGGTTTTTTATATAATTTGCATTTTGTTTTCAATCATGTTGTCTTTTATACAATTGTATGGAGATGATATCACAGGTATGAGGGTTGAAAACGGAAGTATTGTTGATTATTGGAAGTATTCGGTCTACTTGTGTTCTATATGGACGTCAAGGTTATTTGTTAATTTTGTGATTTTTTTGTTCTCTGATAATAGATATACGTTTATTTGGGCAGCCTATATGGGATTATCCCTATATGTTCTCATGTATTCTTTTTCGAAACTGTTTGCTGGCGATTCCTCAAAGGAGTGTAATTTAGTCATAGCGAGTATCATTATGCTCTTTCCTTGGCATTATTTAAACAATGCCGGATGGATTGCAACCATGACAACGTACCTGAGTCCAACTGCATTTGGCTTCTTTTCGCTGATCCCGATAAAGAAGTATTTATGTGGTCAAAAACTCAAATGGTGGGAAGGGGTTGTTTATTCGCTGGCTTTGATATATGGTGCGAATTTAGAGCAAATGATGGTTGTAATTCTTGGGAGTTACACAGCTGCCGTTGTGTATTTTGCTGTAATAAAGAAAAAGTACGTTTATTTATGGATACAATTGATTCTATCATTTGCCAGCTGCTTAATGACGATTCTAAGTCCGGGAAATTTCATAAGAAAAAAGGACGAAATAATAAACTGGTATAAAAGCTGGGACATGTTAAATAAAATCGATAAGGTTGATCTTGGATATTCGACTACAATGCAATGGCTATTATTCGGTTCTCATATTTTCATGATAGCTATCTGTTGTCTGTTTACTTTTATTATTTGGAAGAAATATAAAAGGCTTTCTTTCTTATCAATAGCGGGGGTTCCCACACTGCTTGTAATCTTACTTGGTCCATTAAGATCTATAACGGTTACAATGTATCCCAATATTAAAGACCTGACAGATTCTATTGAGAAAAATGGGCTAGTCACAGTTGCTAACAGAGGAAATCTAAGTGCATTTAGCAAGTATATGATTTGGGCGGCAATGATAATGCTACTGTGCATGGTTGTTGTTTTATTACAAGATAGTATAAGGATGCTTATAGTCAGCTTTGTACTAATATGCACAGGGGGAGCTTCGAGAGTAGTTATGGGATTCTCGCCGACCATATATGCTTCCGGTCCCAGAACCTTTGCGGTAATGGTGTTTTGCATAATGGGAGTCGCATGCTGTACTTATTCAAATAGTATAAAACTAGGATATATCAATAAAGAAGATGAGACAAAAATCAGTGTAATAGCAAATGTGTTGCTGCTGTTTTCAATGATTAACATATTACTACTAGTAGCAAAAGTCTGATTACGTTTTTTGGGGAGCTTATATGGGTGTGTGAGAACTCTTTATTCTTTGAAATAGACTGGAAACATGATTTTGAACGAATATTCGTATCGTTAAACGATTAAGGGGATTGAAAAGAATAATCTCGATTAATGTGATAAGCCGGCCTCAGCGTATTTAGCTGCGGCCGGCTTGCTTCTTTTTTGCCCTAAGCGATTCCGTACTTCTTATACAATTCCCTGCGTTCCTCAGACGAAGCGTTCAAGGCCTTATAATAATAAAGAATAAAGGGAAAAACAAGAGGGGGATACACTGTCAAAATACTGTATAATGATATGTGAATATGCAGATTTTATACATTATGGGTGGCGCAAGGCAACGGTGCGAGGGCGCGATGCGCGGGAGGCAGCGGCGTCGCGCGGGAGGCAACAGCCAAGCGGGTGAAAGGTCTGGCGACCCGGGAGGGTAATTATGGAATTATCGTCAAACAGCTTAAGCAATGAGATCAGCAAGGGATCCGTGAAAGAAGCGCTGTCCATGCGTCGTGCGATAATGGGGGACGCCTTAAGCCGGTCAGCCTCCGGAAGTAGGCCGGATGCAATCTCCAACGAGGAGATCCACAATGGCGACCCGATCCTCGACACATACAAGGTGACTTCCGAAGCAATCCATGGCGGCATGGGCAGTGTCTGGCGGGTGCATCATAACGGCTGGGATGTGAATCTGGCCATGAAGCGGCCGCAGCCGAGGTATTTTGCCGAGGGCAGTAGCGACAGCAAAGAGGAGTTCATTGCAGAATGCGAGAACTGGATCAATTTGGGCCTGCACCCCGGTATTGGCACGCGGAGCAGCTTCTCGAGGAGGCGGTGCACAGGCAGAACAACGCCCGAGATCCGGTGTTCAATTATGCGCTGCTGCGATGGAGGAGCGGCGAGATCACGGATACGGAGTGTGTCGATTTTTTGCAGGAGCATCTCGGGGACAGAGATGATACCATTTCGGAGATCAAGCGGGAGCGCGGGTACGAAGACGGCTTGTGCCGGGTCACAACGGATACGTCTGTGTCCACTTACAATCTTAAGTCTCTTACGAAGCCCATGGCATTCGACGTAAGAGCGGCAAAACATGGAAACTATCTCGGTGTGCTCAGAGCCCGGGACTGGTCGGATCCCAATTATCTCTTTTCGGTCTTTTCCTGCGATGAAAACGGGATCGCAGACAGCGAGATCATGCAGACGGAGACAGGGGACGCTTCGACCTGCTTCAGCGTGATCGATGACTCGGTTCTTGTATATACGGACGAAGGTGTGTTGTTCTATCACTTTGGCGTTGGCTCGCCTTATCACACGATTCATGAGGAAGGCGCATACTGGAACAAGCATATTGTAGAGACGGATGACTCGCAGATCATCGTCCTGACCAAAGAAAAGAATGAAAACGGAGGCGGAAAGTATCGCTATCGCGTCGAGCATTACGAGAATCTCGCCCAGTTGGTGGATGATGGGGAAGTCCGGAGAAATGAAATAGAAATCTCCGATGAAATCGACAATGTGTATTGGAATGCCGGAAAGCTCTTTCTCATCGGCTTCGACAGTATCATCGTGCTGGACGGGCAGTTGAAGGAACTGGCGAATATCCCGATTCCGGCCACCGAACAAACAATTCTGAAGAACAATAAAGTCTATATTCTGGCAAAGAAGGCGATCCTGTCACTGGACACAGGAACGCTTGTGGTGGAGACGATCGCTGGAGGCGGCAGCTATGCCAACGGGAGAGGCGATGTGTCCCTGGACGGGAATCACGTCATAATATTTGAAGCCGGTCATCTCAAGATCTATGATACAGAGTTGCATCGGTGCGTCGCCGATTGGCACGAGGACCGGTTCCAAGAGTGGGAAAAGGCCGTTGTATTCGCCGGCAGTGCAGATACTTTTACGCTGCATGTTAAGAACAAAGTCTATGATCAGTCCATTCATGGCTATCATCCGGAGTACATCTATGAAACATACAGGATACCTGCTCCGGGAGAACCGTGCGCATGGAGCCTTTCCAGGATTCAGAGCTTCTCTGAGCGCCTGGAAGCGGAGAAAGCGTTCCGCAAGCTGCTCGGCGACGCCCGTGACGCATTGGATGCCGGGAACATTCCTGCCTGCCTCCGCCTGTTGGAAGCGGGCTACGGAACGAAGGGATTCGAGCAAAACAGTGAACTCCGTAAGCTCAGTGAGACTGCCGGAAAGGGCAGGGATATCACCGGGATCCGGTATATTCAGAAGGTGGTTTCAGCCTATAAACTTGCGTCGGGGGAAGAGGTTGTCGGACTGGCTGGGAGCGGGAGTATTCTTACGCATTGTCGGTCGGAGTACCGTCTGGTTGATTGGGAAACCGGGGAGATTCGGGCTGTTTATCCCGCGGCGGCCAATTCAGTGTTTGCCTGTGTCAGCAGAGATAGCTCTCTCGCTGCGGCGTTTGAGGATGTAACGCAGGAGAGTTTTACCGTTCTCAAGATGCATCTGACGGATGGCGGTTCGGAGAGAGTTGTGGTTTCCATTCATGCTGATCCCGATCAGCTGCATGCCGCATCAGGCGGGGAGCGTATCCTCATTTTTACGGGACATCATTGTGTCCTGATAGGAAGCGGCGGCGAGTATCAGATTTCGGAAGCTGAGTCGGAATCTATGGCGTTCGGATGCTTTTCGGCGGATGGGCAATATTTTGCCAGAGCCGGGATATCATTATACTCCAGAGGAAATGAGATTCTCGGACAGGGAGTGACGGTCATTCGGACCGAAGGCCTGCCGGCGGATCACACAGCAGTATATAGTGCAGAGGCGTATGGCCTTACAGGATTGGATGTCAATGACGAGGGGATGGCCTTGGCGTATGCTATTGTGTTCTTCCCCGACACGGCCGGGTTTGCGGTGCGGAGTTCCGGGATAAGTTCCGGGATTAACGGAGAAGGCAAATTCGAGGCGTCTTCCTTTACACCGGACGGCAGCGGGTTTGTTGCGGTCGGAGATGACGGATCCCTTACGCTTTTCCTGCCGCGATCGGATGATGACTATCAGATCGAGGTTCAGGACTCTGATCCGAGAAAGGGCATTGTGTACGAAAAGCCGGTTAAATCTATGAGGATTTCTCCTTATGAAAGAGTTTCCGGAGCGTCGGCCATTTCAGCAAACGGGAGAATTCTGTTTAATGGAAACGGCACGGCTTTTCTCGACGCCGGCGGCGACCTTTGGGTGATCGATTACAAGTATTCCGAAGATGAGAGGAGGCCTTTCCTCAGGCCGTCCTATGGAAAGATGACGCAGACCGACGAGTATCAGAGGGAGCTCGGCAAGATAGCACGACCTGAGCTGTTTGCTCCGGATAATAGAAGTAAGCGGGAAGGGAAGAAAGGGCTTTTGGAGAAACTGTTTGGATGGATGAGGTAAAGGGGGCCTGACCCCTATAGACTGAGGACATAACAAATAAGGAGAACTTGATGAGTAAAGAAATTTCAAAGGCATCAGAAGAACCTGTTACTGATGAGCTTCTGGTTTCTGTATTGATCCCGGTATATAATGTTAGCCGATATCTGCCTCAATGCCTGGATAGCGTGATCTTTCAGACCTACCGAAAACTTGAGATCATAATCATTGACGATGGATCTACGGATGACAGCGGCAGTATTTGCGACCGGTACGCGGAAAGGGATGATCGAATCCACGTGATCCATTCCGGGAACAGGGGTCTCTCCGCTGCGAGAAATCTCGGACTGGAGAACGCAAGTGGTCAGTACGTTTCCTTCCTCGACAGTGATGACTGGATCGAGCCGCATACCATAGAAACGCTTATGAACGCGGCGCTGCTGACAGGGGCGGACATTGTTGATGCAAGAAAGTGTTTTGAGTATGTTGGGAAAACAGTTCACAGTAAATATAGGACAAAGTATTGCAATACATATCGCGGCCGGAATATTTTGGCTGCTTACGCTGACAAATGGATCGACAATGTGGCTTGGAACAAGCTCTATCGTGCGGAATGCTTTAGAAGATCCGTTTTCCCGAGGGGCATACCTATGAGGATATAGTTGTCACATGGAAACTGATGAGGAGCCTGGCCGAGATTGACGGTACAGTTACGGCATTGTCGGATGAATTGTATCATTATCGGTTGAGAGAGGGCAGCATTTCTCACAGTTGGTCATTAAATAATGTCAAAGACAGCTGGTTTGCATTTAGCGAAAAATTTAATGCTATGCCGGATTACCAGGACAAGCTTCTTGGGGAACGCTTTAGGCCGATTATGCGTATGTGGATGAGTTACAGCGGCTATTCAAGAGAAGAAAAGGCTGATGCCCGAAAGATCCTTCGAGAAATGCAGGCTTTCTCGAAGAAGAATTTCAATAGGGTTATGAAAGGAAATTATCCTCAGCGTATGAAAATTATCTGCCTCCTGGCGCAGAGCAAAAGCGCGCCCGTGATGTGGATCAGTTACTGTGGAGGCAAACTGAGGCGAATCTTAAATAACAGGAAGCATAGAATGTTTGAATAAATACAATGTATGGTGAATATATGAGAATACTGGAAAACAGAGGAAATTGGTACAAAGGAAACCTCCACATGCACACGACGTTGTCTGACGGAGTCCTGGATCCTGTGGAGGCCATCAATATATATCGGGAGGCCGGCTATGATTTCATTGCCATCACTGATCACCGGAAGATCGGGCATCTCTGGCAGGACGACAGTTTTTTGATCCTGCCCGGCGTCGAGTGGGACACCGGCGATGCTGTGCACATGCCGGTCTACCATATTTTGGGAATCGGAATGGACAGAGAGACTGCTGACTTTTATCAGGGCGCACCCTATGAGGGAGCCCCGCTCGGAAATGCAAGAGCAGGACTGTGGGTCGGAAGCCGGACGGGCCGCAAGCGCTATCACCCCCACCCGCAGGCGGTCATCGAGGCGATCAGGGCAGCGGGCGGAATCGCGATCCTCGCGCACCCGGCCTGGTCCGTAATGTCGCCGGAGGAACTCTATGACCTTCACGGCCTAGCCGGAGCGGAAATCTTCAACAGTGTCTCCGGCGTTCCTTTCAATCCCGGAAGGGACGAGGCGTCCTACTACTGGGATATCTGGGCAAAAAATGGACGGCTTATAGGTGCTTTTGCAAACGATGATACGCACTATTACAGCGGTGAGCAGACGAAGGCGTTTACGATGGTGAACGCGCCTGCCCTTCACCGCGATGCCATTATGGAAGCTCTTCGCAAAGGGAATTTTTACGCAAGCTGCGGACCGAGGTTCCACAGCATCGATTATGATCCGGAAGAGGGGCTTGTAACCGTGAAATGCTCCAAAGATGTGCAGGCTGTCGTGTTTAAATCCAATACGCCCTGGCCGGACAATGCCTTTCAGGAGATTGACGGCAGCGGCCGGGCATCCTACCAGGTCATGCAGGCAGACCGGTTCGTCAGGATCGAGCTGATCGACAGGAAGGGCAGAAAAGCGTGGTGCTCACCATTCGCGGTAGGGCGAAGATAGAGCAGCCGCGCTGCTCCCTCTGCGTACCTGCCCGCCGCTTGAGGAATGGCTGTATTTTGACACGGATCTGTGCTATAGTATAATGTGCTGTAATTCGGGAGAAAGGGATTTTTCTGCGATCATTAATCCCAATAAGGATATTATTTAAACTGGTTAAGGGGACAACTTTGAGACGTTTTACATCAATAGTCTGTTTTTTGTGTGTTTTTATGATTCTGCTGTCACTGTTTGATTTCTGTCACGGTGAAGCTTTCTTGCTCAGAAAAGGATTGATCTCTAACAGGGACTTGATCGTCGCGAAGCTTGAAACGGAGGAGCCTGATGAAATCGACGTACTGTTTGTGGGGAACAGTCTGGGAATGTGCAGCGCCAACCCGATGGAATTATATAAGAACACAGGGATCACTGCCTATAACGCATGTAGTGCAATGCAGATGCCGGTAGAGACCTATTATGTGGTTAAAAAGGCGCTCAGGCGATATCCGATCAAGGTCATCTTATGGGAGGCAAACAATATCCCCAAAGGCAGCAAAGATCTTGTTGACGGAGCTTCGGCTCTCCTTGCCGAGGTTCTCAAATACCATCATCCTTTTATCAAATACCACAGTGCCTGGAGAAAAAAGATAGACGGCTTTGTCCCAAGGCCCAGTTTTAAGGGTTATGTCATCAATGAAGTGATAGAGCCGTATACAGGAGGGGAATATTACAATCCCGATGATACGCGCGTGAGAGAGATTGCCGGGGAAGGGGCTCTCTATTTTGACAGAGTAAAAAAGCTGTGCGACGAGAACCACATACAGCTCGTATTGTACAGTGATCCATCTCCGCTCTGTTATGACTCTTCAAGCCACAACGGGATCATACAGTTCGCTAAAGAAAAAGGCGTGGATTATCTGGATGGAGACGCGGATCTGGAGCAGATCGGGATCGATTGGAGCAAGGATACTTTTGATGAGGGAGACCATCTGAACCTGACGGGAACAAATAAGATGACGGCTTACCTCGGCCGTTACCTTGCCGGAAAATATGATCTCGAAGACCATCGGAATGATGCGGCCTATGGAGACTGGAATGAACTTTATCTGGCCTATGAGAAGGAAGTTGTCAGATTGGAGGGAACTGCTTATTACAGGCTGGAAGCTGAAGACAAAGATTGAACGGACCTTAGCGCTTGCCGCGGCTGTATGACGGCCGTAGAAATCAGAGACAACAATGACTAAGAAAGAATCTATTTTCATACTGTTTTCAATCACGCTGTGCTGGTCCTCCTCATATATCTTCATCAAGGACATCCCGCAGAGCTTCTCGGTCTACGCGTATCTGGCGCTGACGTCCGGCGTGGCCGGCATCATTCTGGCGCTGGTGATGCGCCGCAAGTTCCGGCTCCTGAACAGCGTGTCGCTAAGGCAGGGCCTGATCCTGGGCGCGCTGATCACTCTGAGCAATATGATCGAGAAACTGGGATTGGACCGGATTCCCGCCTCGTCGGCGAGCGTATACGCTTCGATGGGTATCATCATTGTGCCGATCATCCTGATCTTCAGGAAGCAGTACCCGTCCCGCAACAACCTGGTCGGGATCTTCATTATTCTGATCGGGATCCTGACGTCGAACTGGGGAAATATGGGAGGCGCGGGGCTGGTCGGGGCCCTGTATATTCTGGGGTCGGCGGCTGCCATGTCGATGTACACGGTGCTGGCCACAGAGTACACGAAGGAGACGGATCCGTCACTGCTGACGGTTCTGCAGATGCTCGTGTCGGCGGTCTTCGGCTTCGCGCTGTGGATGGTTACGGACCCGGGCTCGCTCTTCACGATCGAGTGGTCGCAGGTGACCCTGTCCTATATCTTCCTGATCGCGTTTTTCTCCAAGTGCTACGCCTACCTGATGCTGATGTACGCGGACAAGTACGCGGACGCTGTGAGTGTTACGATCGTGGCTTCTACGGAGCCTGTCGTGACGCTGGTGGCAGCGGTGCTCCTGCCGGAATCGATGGGCGGCGTTGAGCGGTTCTCTGCCAAAACAGTGACGGGCGCGATCATAATCACCCTTGGCGCGATCGTAGCGGGCACGAATTTCCTGTCCGGAAAGAAGCGGTTCCGGGATGAAGATATAGAAGCGCGCCTGAGGGAGCACGCGGAGAAAGACGAGAGAATCGGGGAGGAGATGGGCTTTGAGACTACAGTCAGAGTACTGGAAGGAATTGAAGCCGCTCAGGCCCGGGACAAAGAGGCGGAGGCGAGGCTTCCTTTCATGCCGCAGCCGAAGAATATTTTTATCCTGGTCGCGGTGATGTTCGCTGTCCTGTCCGCTTCCATAAACGTTATGACTTTCGCGGGAGGCTACTCGCAGATACGGCCGGTCAACGCAATCCCGGCGCCGGTGGGAATGGTCTTCGGGCCGGTCGGCGCGCTCGGCTGCGCTTTGGGAAACCTGCTGGGAGATATGGTCCGTATAGGGACTTTGCAGGGCACAGTGGTTCTGGGATTTATCGCGAATTTCCTGGTCGCCTATATACCCTATAAGATCTGGAGGGCGCTCGCCGGCGATGTGGTCGACGTGCACAGCTGGAAGAAGATCGGGCTGTTCGTGTGGTCGGCGGTGCTCGGCTGCCTGTCCTGCGCGCTGTTTCTGGGATTCGCGCTGGAGGTGGTCTTCGGGCAGCTGTATGAGGGCATTGTAACAGGCATATTCATCAACAATTTTATCTTCACTATGGCGCTGGGCTTCCCTGTTCTCATCGTGCTGACGTCGAGCGATTTCGGCCTCGGTGCGTGGGTCACCCTGCAGCTTCGCAAAAGCGGTCCGCTGAGGATGACCGGACTGGTCTCCAATAAGTGGGCGCTCGCGATCTGTATTATGGACACAGCCGTGATGGGAATCGCGTTTTTCCTGTCCCGGCGCGCCGGCTTTACCGGGAATCCGTTACTGATGATCATGGGAGTGCTGTCCATGGCCTGCATTATTGTCACCTGCCTGATGCAGGGAAGAGAAGCAAATGTATAATGCCGGAATAATAAGCGGCAGGAGAGCCAACCGCCGGTTCCGGAAGTCCCGGAGATTTCAAGGTCAGATCACTGAGCATGCCGATCCAACGAAATATGTTTCGGCGAGATGAGCAAAAAAATGACATTCCGTTCGCTTTTTGGGAGTCTATATGCGTTTGTGAGAACCCTTTATTCTTAACATTTGCCCCAAAACCTGATTTTGTACGATAATTCGCATATTAAAACGATTAAGTAAACCGCTAAGTAAGATGGCCCGCGCTGCATTGTTCCTGGATTCTGAGCCCGAGGTTTACGCAAGCCAAGCCAATATAAGCCGCCGCAGGGGCGGCGTATGGGTGGGGATGATAAAATTGACTATAAAGAATTTATCCAATATTATTGTTTAAATGCGAAAAATCGGTCCGGCGTGATTGCCGGGCCGATTTTTTATGTTAAGGCGGGTTTATTCTGAACCTTTGGAGCCGTGGTTTTCTTAGCAGCTTGGAGGGGTCACTCGGTACCTGCGGAGCTGTGGTCTTCTTTGGAGAAATCGCCCACAAAGAAGTAGCCGACATCGAAGAAGAGGGCGATGAGCAGCACCGGGACGAGAGCCTGCCAGAAGAACAGCATCAGCAGCGCGAACACGAGGGTGGGCATTTCGATGATGGTCTTGTCATTTCTTGTTACAACGAATTTAGTTTCTTTGATAAAACGGATGAATTTCATGATCAAACCTCCATATTAAACGTTTTCAGTAGTTTTTGTTCATCTGATGGTAAAAGGATACCGCCGGAATATGAAAAAATCTTGAG
>Ga0256404_1009854_pt1 | contig 13485 bp, 11 predicted proteins | sample RumenRJG_01DNA_FD_185990 | JGI IMG/M metagenome (GOLD analysis project Ga0256404, IMG submission 185990) | Bovine rumen microbial communities from Lethbridge, Alberta, Canada - RJG_01 | ecosystem: Host-associated > Mammals > Digestive system > Stomach > Rumen | place: Canada: Alberta | collected...
TCAGGTACGCCATAGGTATGATCGATGATTTCCATCATGTTCACCTGAAAGGCCCAGAATACCAAATCATCTGACATATCCTTTACGCCGCCAGTGGAAAGAGTGTCCACACTGACCAGATGCCATTGACCGTCAAGATTCCCATTATGGGAGGTCTCCAATTCGCAACTCGTGAGAAATTGGGAAAACGAGAAGACGAATAGAAATTGAAAAAATGAGAAAATGAGAACCAACGGTCGCTGGCCGAAGGGAAAAACAAAATGAGAAATATTATGACGGTTATTCTCTGCTTTGAAATATTGGGAGATTATCTTTTTCATCTTGGTCTGCTTGTTAAAAATCCTGTTTTGGTTATTGTCAATTGGAAGCCGGTATTAACACCACGGATCTTTCCGAAGTCCATGGCATAAGCACCCTTCACACTCCATCCACGAAGTTTGGGTTGCGTAAAGTGATAGTCGGCCTCTACTAAGAAACTAGTATTATAACGACGATGGGCATAGGGACTTCCATAAGTACCGAGTCCGTCCTGCCATGAAGCTAGAATCCTATAACCAAGATTTTCCAGAATGTTACCATCAACACCCAGGTGCAAAGCAATGAAACGATTGTTTTCTACCTGTATCAATCCATCTTCATTATAAATCGGTGAGAGATAAAGCGGATTGCCCATCACCTGTCCCCAATGTTGCCATCCTGAAGTGATGTAGTGATTATAGAAATTATCACGTCCGCTGATATGGTCTTGGATGGTGGCATTATGATCATGATAGATTGGCCCGCTCTGGTATTTAGTATATACATATTCAAACACGATGTCACGAAGCCAAGAGCCATATTTCAGATTCAGTTCTCCCCCCAAAAGGCAATCCTTGAAATCATAAACCAAGAAACGGCGCTTCTTCTTCACATTCCACTCTTCGCCTTCACCATAGCCATCGTAATCTACCTGCAGCATAGAGGAATGGTCCTCAAAATACTTGTCGGCATAAACACTGAAACGCCAGGTGTCAGTATCATAGTTAACTCGCATAAGCCAGCTGCCAAGATGGTTACCTTCTTCATTCATCCATGCCGTGCCTTGCTCTACCACATCGCCACCACCGGGAATAAATGCACGGTAAAGAGCTTTCAGATTTGAGCGTGACTTAATAGGAGTCATCACACCATCCTTCATTTGCCATGATGTTCCACCAAACATGCAGGCCATCTCCAAGCCCAGTTCTACGGAAAGAGGGAAGAAGACATCCTCATTGCCAATCTTCAGATAACCGGCCTTGGAATGGTAAAGTACATCTTCTGTGTATTTCTTATTTCTCTGTGTAAAATCAGCCTGCCAGTTGTCATCAGTAGTTTTTCCGTAAGCAATATGTCCCTTCAGATGAACCCAACCATTAAAGATGGGAAGTGTCCAATAATCAGGCAATGCCAAACGGACCTGTGGCACGGGTCTGGCATTGATACCTAATGTCTGCGAACCGCTGGAAAGCTGATTATTCTTCAGTTCCATAGGATATTCCTTGCTACCGATGGAGAGCGTTCCATGCAACCAGCGGCCTTCCACAAAAGCTTGCTGAACGATTGGCTTACTTGTATAATGATAGGCTCCGGCCACATCAAGTCCATAGCCGATACCCCAACGGCGTGCTGAATCAACAGCCAGCGGACGAATCGCGGCAGCACGGACGTATCCATTGGTCTTCTCAAGCGATGAAAGCCCATATTTATTCGCGTTAAGCCATAGCGGAGTTTTGTTGTCGGAAACACTGACTTGCGCCTCGGCTTTGTATTCAATTCCCTTCAGGGGCTTTAGTCCGCCTTCATATTGGCCATAGGCAGCAGTTACACCCAAAAATATCAGGAATGACAGGTATTTTCTCATTCTCACCTTAATTTATTCTATAAAATAAACGATAAAAAAGGGAGATTATTACATTATAGGGAAAATCCCCGACGAAGTAGGGAAAATCCTTTTGGAGGTTTTCTTTTTTAACTTATCTTTGCACCAGATAAAGAATCAAACGAATTATAAACATTTTAAACCATACGATTATGAAAAAGTTGATGATGACGCTGATTGCAATGGTAACAATGACCATCTCAGCACAGGCAATGAGTTACGAGCAGGCCCGCGAGCAGGCTTTGTTCCTGACTGACAAAATGGCTTATGAGCTGAACCTCACGGAGGACCAGTATGAGGCCGCCTACGAGGTGAACCTTGACTACTTGCTCGGTGTTGAATCACAGGCTGACCTCTACGGAGACTATTGGATTCGCCGTAATCTTGACCTGAGCTATATCCTGCTCGACTGGCAATACAATGCCTTCTGTGCAGCAAGCTATTTCTATCGTCCTCTCTACTGGGACGCTGGCTACTGGCACTTCGGCATCTATGCCCGTTATCCGCATCGCACTTATTTCTACTTCGGTCGTCCTAGCTTCTGGTACACCTATCGCGGCGGCCATGCCTGGCACCGTGTGGGAGGACGTGGATGGTATCACGGACGCACCTTCGGTCGCGACCATCGTATTGCCACCAACCATCGTGGTTTCGGTATGAGAAACGGATTTGATCGTGGTGACTTCCGCGGACGTTCCGGAAACTTCAGCCCAAACCACAGGGATTACAATCGTGGCAACAGGAGCATTGAAAGAGGCCGTAGCAATGGAAGTTTCAACCGCAGTGACAGAAATATGAATCACGGTGACAGAAGCATCGACAGAAGTCGCAGCAATGGCAGCTTCAACCGCGGGAACAGAGACATCTACCGCAGCAACGGAAGTATCGAAAGAAGCCGTAGCAATAACAGTGGAAGTTTCAACCGCGGAAACAGCACCATGAGAAGCAGAGGTAATAGTGACGGCGTTTACAACCGCATGAGCAGCACTCGTCAGGCTAACCGTTTAGAGATTGACCGCAGTTCAAGATCTTCCAACCACTCTTTCTCTACAAACCGTAGTTCAATGAGCCGTAGCAGTTCAATAGGTCGCAGCAGCGCTCCCAGCCGCAGTTCAGGTTCGTTCAGCAGCGGTAGCCACAGAAGCAGTGGTTCGTTCAGCAGCGGAGGACACATAGGTGGTGGTTCGTTCGGCGGCGGTGGTCACAGCCATGGAGGCGGTCACAGCGGCGGACACGGCGGACGCAGATAAGAAACACTCCAATAGAAACACGAAAAAGCAATGTATGATAGGATTAAGGTAATTAAGATTGTGTATTGAGAGTCATAATTTGAGAACGCGAACTTCAGCGTTGGCCATGCGGGGAATCTCCCGCATGGTTTTTTTGTGATAGACCGCCTGTATAGCCTTGTTGATGATACCATGCCCCACAGCCAGCACAATCTTATCCTGATACTGCTCTTTTATGAAATCAAGAAAACGTCTTGCACGTGACTTTAGTTCCTCAATACTCTCAATATCATCAGGCCAGACTTCATCTTTCAAGTCTGGGATATATCGCCCCGTAAAACCACCCCAATCACGCTCTCGCAATAAAGCAGTCTGCACCACTTCATCCTTTCGGGTCCCCGCAATGATCTGACAGGTATCCACCGAACGCTTTAAGTCGCTGCTGACAAAGAAATCAATATGCGTGTCAGCAATTTTCGCAGCCAGATCCTGCGCCTGAAGAATGCCTTCAGCCGTCAGTTCTCCCTGTGTCTGCCCCTGCATAATCTGATTCAGATTATCCACCGTCTGACCATGGCGTACAAGATAAAGTGTTGTCATACGGATGCAAAATTATATAAAATTACGAAAATAATTGGATTTATCAGAGGGATTTATTATTTTTGCATCAAAATTCCACATTATGAGAATATTACAAAGTTCCATATTCCGTGCCTTGTTGGCCGTTATATTCGGCTATCTGCTTGTGATGTACCGTAATGAGCTACTACATTGGACAACCGTTGCCTTTGGCGCACTCTTTTTCCTTTCAGGTTTGGTTTCTGTCATTGCGTATTACGCCGAAAAGCGGCGTGCCAACAATATTGCAGATCGGTTGCAAGCCATGTCGGAAATGCGTGGCAGTGAAATGGAAACACCCACAGAAGACACCATCAAGCGTTCTCTATTACCGGCATTCCCCATAGTGGGTATAGGTAGCATGATTCTTGGTGTTATCCTGGCTATGATGCCTACCAACTTTGTACATGGGATGATGTATGTCATTGCTGGTCTTTTGGCTTTAGGTGCCATTAACATGATGTTCAATCTGGCTATGGCACGCCGATTCGCCTCTATCGGCTTCGGTTTCTGGATTATGCCAGTACTACTCCTTGTGCTGAGTATTCTCATGATAGTCAAGCCTGATCTCTTTGCCACCATGCCATTCCGCATCCTCGGTTGGGCACTCATCGTCTATGGCGTTATTGAATGTATAAATGCCACCAAGATTCATCAATGCCGCAAGCAATACGACCGCATCCAGGCAGCCCAGCAAGCAGCCGGCAAGGCCGAGGCAGAAGACGCTATCATTGTAAGCGAAGAGGATGTGTAGAGTGTAAAGTGTAGAGTGTAAAGTGTAGAGTTATGATTACTTTTTAGAGTCCTAATATAGAGATGCTAAATTGTAAATAATAAATTGTCAAATAGTAAATCGTAATGACTATCATTGGAATTGCAGGAGGAACGGGCTCCGGAAAAACCACCGTTGTAAAGAAAATCGTAGAAGCACTGCCACCACACTGTGTGGCTGTGGTTCCCCTTGATTCTTATTATAATGACACAACGGGCATGACACCCGAAGAGCGCAGTCAGATTAACTTCGACCATCCCAATGCTTTCGACTGGCAACTGCTCCATAAACAGATAGCACAACTGAAGCGTGGAGAAGCCATTGAGCAGCCTACATACAGCTATGTGGAGAGCAACCGCCAGAAAGAGACCATTCACGTGGAACCCAAACCGGTGATTATCATTGAAGGAATCATGACACTTGTGGACCGCAAACTTCGCAACATGATGGATTTGAAAATCTTTGTGGATACCGACTCCGACGAACGGCTCATCCGTAATATTCTGCGTGATGTTGTAGAACGCGGGCGCACGGTAGATATGGTTCTCAATCGTTATCTGGCTGTGCTGAAACCGATGCACGAGCAGTTCATCGAGCCCACCAAGAAATATGCCGACATCATCATACCGCAAGGTGGCGAGAACCTGAAGGGTATTGGTATCATCTGCAAGTACATCGAGACCATTACCGAAAAGGAACATCTGGGATAAGACTCGTTATAGAAGTCCTATCTCCTGAAACATATGTAAATAGAACGCAGCTTTGCGTTCTATTTTCATAGGATAGGCCCGCGAACTGCTAGGCATCCGATAGAAACGCAACGGACGGCCATCAAAGAGGAACTCTGTATAGGCCCCTACTTTCGGCTGTACAATCTGAAAATGCGAAGTGAATACATCGGCGGCTTTCTGTCCCGTCACCACTACGGCCCGACAATCGGGAATCTTTCGCAACAAAGCATCAAGGTCGGTAGGAGTAACTACTTCCAAATCCTTATCAGCAGCTGTCCCCGTAGTGCGTACAACAGCCGATGCCGTATCAAAGAGCGCCACACCTTTTTGAGTCAGAAACTCCACCAGCAAATCCTTACGGAACGTCTTTTGTTGCGTATCCACGAAATAATCCTTATCTTCAAAGAAGCACAATCCGTAAATTCGCCACATGTCGTTGATAAAGTTAGGATAAAAGAAATCCATCGACCAACGTTTGCGGGCTGGCGGAAAACTCCCCAGCATGAGCAGTCGTGCATGCTGGGGAGTAAAAGGTTTCAAAGGATGCTGCTCAATAACAGCCATTTCAATTAAATAATTAACTCGTCATTACAAGTGCAAAAATGTAATCATAACTCTACATTCTACACTCTACATTCTACACTTCATTTCTGTTCTTTCACCAGATAAACAACCGTTGGTAAGTGGTCGCTATAGCCATCAAGCCATACGCCACCAGCGTGGGTACGCTTAGGATTTCCCTTGTAACGTCCTTCTGTCTGGAAGAGATAATCGCGGCGATGAATCTGGCATGTCCAATATTTCAGGGTAGAATAGTCTCTCCTATTGTCGAAGTTGAGCAGATTAGGCGTCATCAGAATCTGGTCGAAAAGATTCCAGGAACCACCATAAGCCAACGTGCCTTGACCGTCCTTGACCAGAATGTTATACCAGGGATTATACATATCACCATCCTTCACATCCTTGATGTCAGCCTTTCCATGTAGTCCCTCAGTCACACTCTTATTAGTGGGATCGTCGTTAAGGTCACCCATTACAAATATCTTATTCTCAGGATTCGTGGCCAGCAAATCTTCAACAATCTTATATACTTGCTGTCCAGCCCACTCACGGCGCTCGGAACCGCTGAAACGACTTGGCCAGTGGCAGACGATAATCGTCACAGTCTCTCCTGCAAGCTTTCCTGTAACGGTGAGGAAACCACGAGTATGGGAAACATTATAAGGTAAGTTTACCTTTGCAAAAGAGAAAGAGACGGGCATCGTATATTTAGACCGTACAGGAACGCCATTCTTCAAACCAGGTTCCCATTTCGGCATCTCACTGAGGACACGGAGAGCCTCGGCATCAATCTCTGGGGAAACACCACTGAGAATCTTAGGTGACTGCACACTGCCATCCTTATCAATAACAAACTGCGCAATCACACGGCCTTCCAGTTCGGCAGCACGTGCTGCTTCGGGATACTGAATTGCTCCACGTACCCATTCAACAAGTCTTGTCACGCCACCAGGGAACTTCGGCGCCCGATCGGGCACCACCACATCATCCCAGCTAATCGTGTTTCCAAGAGCTTCTTCTTCACGCGACAGGCGCAGTTCATCCAAAGCCTCTTCCTCTGTTTCTCCCTCTATATCTTTCTTATAATAATAATGATAGACAGTATCCGTTGGAGTAAACAGCGATGGGTTATAAAGCAAAGCTACGTCCACGCCACGCATATCAGGACCCTCTACCAAAATATACTTGTAACCGCGATCCCGCAAAGGCTTCTGTGCAATCAGGTCATCGAGCGCCTTCGCGTTTTCAACCTCTGACAAACCAATAACTGCGCAACCCACCTGAGGAAGTTTGTCTGTTCCTAAATCTGCCAAAGCTCTGGACATGTTCCGCAATTTGCTGGTGTACTTACGGGCATTCCAACGATTTGACCCAGTGGGAAGGTATTCAAAGTCACGCTTGCCTATATCATGACAAGTGTCGAACAAATTCTCTTGGTTGTAAAAACCAACTCCATAAACCGAGAATTTCTTCTGTGCCATAGCATTTATGGAAACCGTGCACAGGATTGTAATGATTAGTAGTCTTAGATTTTTCATTTCCTTCATTGTTTATGGTTTTTATGAGGGCAAAGATAATGTAAATTGCAGACAAATCAAAATAAATGTTCGTTTTTATTTTGAAAATATACTAAAATACACTATCTTTGCCACATATTACGAATTAATCTAAATAATCTATAGGCTTATGCATAACAAGCTATCATTAGTAATGCTCGCGCTCTGTTATTCTCCGTTTGCCATCGCACAGACAACTGTGAAAGAACCAACGGGAGAAAATGATGCCGCTATCCTCAGCGAATCGGCATTCACCTTTACGGAAGCGCAATTGGGCGAAGACGACAACTCTTCGCAGAATGTAACGATTGTAGGGTCTAACTCCAATGCTTATGCAAGCGAAGTGGGCTACAGGTTCAGCCCTGTTAGATTCCGTTACAGGGCTTTCAACCAGAAATACAACCAGATTTATGTTAACGGAAATCCGCTAAATGACGCTGAGAGCGGACAGTTCCGTTATTCTCTCGTTGGTGGTTTGAACAACCAGACACGTACGGTGGAGTCTTCTCTTCCTTTCGAAGACAACAATTTCGCCATGTCTGCCATGGGTGGAAGCAACAACTACAACTTCCGGCCAAGCCAGTTCGCCACCGGCCATCGGCTCTCGCTGGCTGGAGCCAACCGCAACTACACCTTCCGAGGAATGTACACTTACAACAGCGGTCTGAATGATGCCGGATGGGCCTGGAGTGCAAGTCTCACTTACCGTTGGGCAAATATGGAGACAGCTCAGGTAGAAGGTACATTCTACAATGCTCTCTCTTATTTCTTCGGAATTGAGAAAGTCATTGGCGACGGAACGCATTCCGTTTCTCTCGTTACTTGGGGTAATCCCACGGAACGCGCAACTCAGGGTGCTTCCACAGACGAAATGTACTGGTTGGCCAATAACAACAACTATAACCCCTACTGGGGCTATCAGGACGGCAAGAAGCGTAACTCGCGTATTGTAAAAGACTTTGCTCCTTCAGCCTTGCTCACATGGGACTGGAAGCTTAATGAAAGTGATAAAATCACGACAAGTCTTTTCGGGAAATATGCCATGTACAGCAGTTCGAAGCTGAACTACAACAACAGCACGAATCCGCAGCCCGACTACTACAGCAACATGCCCAGTTATTATTTTAATGTATGGGATCCAAAAGATGATGGCAATACACAGGAGGCTGTTGAAAGCTGGAGAACCTCTTATTACCGTCTGCGTACTGAGGCTAACCGCCAGCTGAACTGGAATGCACTTTATTATGCCAACAAGGCTGCAAACGCACAGGGAGGCGAGGCTATGTATTATCAGCAGGCTTATCACAACGACATGATAACTTTCAGTCTTGCATCTATTCTGAAGAAGCAGCTGACCAACAAGTCCACTCTTACAGCCGGATTCAATGTTGCAACCAATAAGGCATTGCACTATCAGACGATGGAAGACCTGTTGGGTGCCAACTCCTTCCACAACACCAACTACTATCTGGTTGGTACCAACTCCATGTCGTCAGATGCCGTTCAGTATGATATGAACAATCCCAATGCCCTTATCAAGGAAGGCGACCGTTTCGGTTACGACTATAACATCTTTGTAAATAAGGCGAACCTTTGGGCTACTTATATGGAGAACTTCGGTCCCCTGCACTATCACGTTTCTGCCCGCCTGGGTGGTGTTGCCATGCAGCGTGACGGTAAGATGCGCAACGGTCTAGCTCCCGAGAACTCTTATGGAAAGAGTGGTACAGCAAAATTCTTCGATGGTGGAGTCAAGACTGGCGGTTCCGTTAACCTCGGACGCGGCAATACCATTATCTATGGATTGGGTTACGAGAAGAAGGCTCCAGAAGCCAAGATGGCTTTCGTGGCTCCTGAAATCAACAACGATTTCGTGGACAACCTCAAGAATGAAGATGTCTATAGCTTCGAATTGGGCTATCAGCTGCAAAGCAGTTGGTTGAAGGCCAATCTGAATGGTTTCTACAGCTACCTGCAGAACGTCACAGAGTACAGCATGTTCTACTATGACAGCGAGAACTCTTTCTCTTACGTTTCCATGTCAGGTATCAATAAGAAATACTTCGGTCTGGAGCTCGGTCTGAACTTCAAGGTAAGTTCCTCCTTTAATATTAAGGCCCTTGGAACCATCAGTGATGCTTACTACACGAACAATGCCAAGGTGCGCTACATGCTCTCCAACAACGGTAAGTACCAGGACGACGTGGTTGTCAGCAAAGACATGCGTGAAAGCGGAACTCCTCTCACGGCTGGAAGTATTGACCTGAGTTATCATGGCGGTGGCTGGTTCCTCGATCTTATCGGTAACTATTATGACCGCATTTATCTGAGCTATACACCAGTAACTCGCTATATGAGCCAGTTCCCCATGAGCCTCTCTGGTGATGGTTCACGCGACCTTAGCACTTGTCCAGAACAAGCAACGGGCAGAGGCGGATTCATGCTGGATGCCAGCATTGGAAGGAGCATCTATCTTAGCAAGGGATCGCTCTCTATCAACCTGATGATCACGAACCTTCTGAATAACACCCGTATCTGTACAGGTGGATTCGAACAGAGCCGCCGCGACGTGGATGCCACGGGTGAGAAAATCAGAACCTACTCTTTCTTGAACAACCCCAAGAAGTTCTATGCGAATGGCATCAATGGTATGCTCATCATCTCTTACAAATTCTAAAACTGAAAGAATATGAAATCGATCAAATATCTTATGATGGCCCTGCTTTGTGCCACGCTAGCTTCTTGTATGAATAAGGACTGGGACGAACCGGACCTCACCACGCCTCCTTACGGCAACAATGATATCAAGGAGACCAATGTCATCACGATTGCAGAACTGAAGAGTCAGTATGCAAAGGTGATTTCCAGCAGCGGCAATAAGCTGATTGAAGATGACATTCAGATTAAGGGCCGTATTACAGGTAATGACATAGGAGGAAACATTTATAAACAGGTAGCCCTCCAGGACGCCACAGGCGGCATCATCATAGCCGTCAATCAGAATGGTCTGAATGGCTACATGCCTGTAGGACAAGAGATTCTCGTCAATTTGAAAGGACTCCATATCGGTGGTTACGGAAAAATGGCTGAAATTGGTGCGCCGTACAATGGTAGCAGCATTGGCCGTATGAACAAAGACATTTGGCTCACCCATTTCAAGATTACTGGAGCCATAGATGCCTCTGTCTATCCGCCCATTGAATTTACAAATAGTCTTGATAAAGACAATGACGCCGTGAAGCTCGTGGTATTTAAGAACGTTTCTTTCAAAGAGGCCGACGGCAAGAACACCTTCGCCACGACTGATGCTACGACCAACCGCAACTTGAAAGAGTTTAAGGTTATTGTACGCACCAGTAATTACGCCGACTTTGCTGGCGACATACTGCCTACAGGAAAAGTCAACCTCACAGGTATCCTGACTCGCTTCAATAACGACTGGCAGTTGCTCATCCGTACTGCAGACGACATTCAAAAAGTCGATTAATATTTCACCGAAACAAAAAAAATAATATCATATGAAAAAGCTATTTTATTCTATGTTTATGCTGGCTGCGATGTTATCCTTCACAGCCTGCGAGGATGTACCTGCTCCTTACGACATTCCAAATGCCTCAGGAGGCGAATCAGGAGATGACGCCGATTACAGTGCTGCAGCCGGTAGCGGTACATTAGCAGATCCCTTCAACACCACAGCAATACTGAAGTTGGCCTCTGAGCTAGATGCCGATGCTCAAAGTGACCAGGAGTACTATTTCAAAGGCAAAGTGGTTTCCGTCACAGAACAATTTGGTACCCAATATGGTAATGCCACTTTCTATATGTCTGATGATGGTACAACCAAAAATCAGTTCTATGTATTCCGCGCACTTTATTTCAACAATAAGAAGTACACATCGGGTACCACTCTCAAGGAAGGCGATGAAGTCGTTGTCTGCGGAAAAGTTACCAACTTCAAGGGCAATACACCTGAGACTGTTCAGGGCAGTTGCTATGTTTACTCTATCAATGGAACAGGCGGTGGTGGCGGAAGTTCTGCCGAGACCATTGGAACCATTGACAATCCTAAGAGTGTCAGCGATGTGGTCACCATCATCAATTCTATGGCAGACAACCAGACTAGTGATGAATTGTACTACGTAAAGGGTACTATCAAGCAGATTAAGACCACCGATGAAAATATTGCTAAATACAAGAACATCGACTACATCATCACAGACGGCAAGACCGATATCACTGTTTACCATGGAAGGAACCTTGACAATACCGAATTTACTGGTCCCGGACAGATTAATGTAAACGACGAAGTTATCGTTTTGGGTAATCTCCAGAAGTATGTCAATGCAAATACGGGTGCCGTGACTCCCGAGCTTGCTCAGGGCAACTACATTGTGAAACTCACCAAGGGATCTGGTGGGGGCGGTGGTGAAACCCCATCGACAGATGCCAAGAAAGTAACCGTAGCAGAATTCAATGCTGCTGAAGTAAACGACAACGTATGGTATCAACTCACGGGAACCGTGGAGAATCTCAAGGATGGAGACCTATACGGCAACTTTGACCTTAAGGACGAAACGGGTTCTGTATATGTCTATGGACTGCTCTCTGAAAAAGGCGGCGAGAAAAAGAAGTTCCAGGATCTGGCTGCAGCCAAGGGAATTAATAACGGCAGCAAGATTACTATTATCGGTACACGCGGTGTATTCAACGATAAGATTGAAGTATTGAATGCCTACTTCGTAAGCATCGAAGGTGGTGGCGGATCAAGTGAACAAGGCGGCGGTGGTTCCGGTGACGGCCCTGGAACCGTTAGCGGCAATACCATTACAGTCAATGCAGCAGACTTCGGAGTAGCTAACGGTACAGAGATGGGTACACAGACATTGTCAGATGGTACAAAACTCGTGTTCGACGGTGGAGGAAACTCGAATGCCCCTAAGTATTATAACTCAGGTACCAACATCCGTATGTATCCCAAGAATACAGTTACCATTACAGCTTCTAAGAACATTTCAAAAGTTGTCTTTAACGTCGACGAATATCAAGGAACCATCTGCAATGCTAGCGGTGATATCTCAGCATCTCCCGGAACGATTGCTCTTGATGGTAAGGTCGTTACAATAAGTGGCATCTCTGACAAGTCCACTGTGATCACCAACACCTCTTCAGGTACGGGTGCTGCGAGCCAGATTCGCGTCATTTCTATTGAAATTACTTACGCGAATTAGAAATAATTTCAGAAATATTTGGCGGGCTGCGAAATTCTTTGTAATTTTGCAGCCCGAAATATATTTAATTAATTAATAAACAAGAAAATGAAAAAAGGTATTCATCCCGAAAACTATCGCCCCGTCGTGTTTAAGGACATGTCCAACGGCGATATGTTCCTCTCACGTTCCACATGCAAGACTTCAGATACAGTGGAATTTGAAGGCGAAACTTACCCAGTGGTAAAACTTGAAATTTCTAACACTTCTCACCCGTTCTACACTGGTAAGAGCAAGCTCGTTGACACGGCAGGTCGCGTTGATCGCTTCATGAGCCGCTACGCTAAGAGCACCAAGAAGTAATATCTTTTTAAGATAAACCCAACAAGCGAAATGCGTCAGCGTGTAGTTGCATATGCACACTGGCGCATTTTCTTTTTAACTGAAAGCCATGAAGCACAAACATCTTCTCCCCACCCTTTTGTTCGCCCTCGCACTTGCGGCTTGCGGCGGCAGTGATGACGATGGATATACTCCTGGTCCTGGTGAAAAGCCAAAACCTGTCAATGCGAATGAGAACAAAAATATTACGACCAGTGATTATCGCTACGGTCGTTTTGAGTTTCCGAAACTCAGCAACACCAACAGTGTGGTCATCATCCATACCACTAACGACAATGTGGATCCCGACCGTATCAACTATAGTGTAGAATGGGATTATCAGAAAAAGTCGCAGCGCTGGAGTTGCTATCAACTGACAAAATCGACCACAAAGCAGAATACCAGTCGATACAGCGGAAATCCTCAATACCCTATTGATCCCGATTTAGCAAGAATTAATTCCACCTATTATTTCGACCGCCCATCAAGCGACTATGTCACTGGTGATTATTTCTGGGGCTCAGGCTTTG
>Ga0256404_1009857_pt1 | contig 13482 bp, 11 predicted proteins | sample RumenRJG_01DNA_FD_185990 | JGI IMG/M metagenome (GOLD analysis project Ga0256404, IMG submission 185990) | Bovine rumen microbial communities from Lethbridge, Alberta, Canada - RJG_01 | ecosystem: Host-associated > Mammals > Digestive system > Stomach > Rumen | place: Canada: Alberta | collected...
GCGCCTCAGCAATGTTCAAGCAAGCTTGACATTGCATTCGGCTTGCGCAAATTTTATAATGCGCTTATTTCGGATTGCAAATCCTTATACTCAAATGCGGTCGGATTACAAATCCGACCGAACGGGGGAACTGATTACATGCTCTGACACTCAACCCCTCCCCTCCCAGGGGAGGGGGAAAGAGGAATCGCTGAATAGTTACAACAGACACTCATTCTATTAAACTTTGTGAAAAGATGCGATTAGTTTCGCCATATCACAAAATTTATGTAATTTCGTTGCCCGTGAATTATTAATTCTATTAACAAGATAAAATTTAGACAATGAAAGAGAAAATCAAAGAGTTGTTCAAGGCACGCTTCGGCACCGAGGGCGTGATGTACGCATCGGCTGGCCGTATCAACCTGATTGGCGAACACACCGACTACAACGGAGGCTTTGTCTTCCCCGGGGCTATCGACAAATACATCATGGCCGAGATTAATGTCAACGGCACCGACCGTGTGCGCGTCTATAGCGCCGACCTCGATGACTACTGCGAGTTTGGGCTGCGTGAGGAGGATGCTCCCGAGCAGCAGTGGGCACGCTACATCTTCGGTGTGTGCCGCGAGGTCATCAAGCGCGGCTTTGTCGTCAAGGGCTTTGACACCGTCTTTGCCGGAAACGTGCCACTGGGTGCCGGCCTGTCGTCAAGCGCGGCACTTGAGTCATGCTTTGCCTTTGCCCTGAACGACCTGTTCAACGACAATAAGATTGAGAAATTTGAACTGGCGCTCATCGGCCAGTCGACCGAGCACAACTATTGTGGTGTGAACTGCGGCATCATGGACCAGTTTGCCTCAGTGTTTGGCAAGAAGGATTGCTTGATGCGCCTCGACTGCCGCTCGCTCGAGTACAAGTACTATCCATTCAAGGCCGACGGCTACAAGCTGGTGCTGCTCGACTCGAAGGTCAAGCACGAGCTGGTCGACTCGCCCTATAACAAGCGCCGTGAGTCGTGCGAGCGCGTGGCCAAGACACTGGGTGTCGAGACACTGCGCGACGCCGACATGGCCATGCTTGAGGCCGCCAAGGACAAGGTCAGCGAGGAGGACTATATGCGCGCCCGCTATGTCATCGGCGAGAAACAGCGTGTGCTGGACGTGTGCGACGCCCTCGAGCGTGGAGATTTTGAGACTGTGGGCCGCTGCATGTATGAGACGCATCATGGCCTGTCGAAGGACTATGAGGTGAGCTGCGAGGAGCTGGACTACCTCAACGACATCGCCTGCGAGTGCGGCGTGACCGGATCGCGCATCATGGGTGGTGGATTCGGCGGTTGCACCATCAACCTGGTCAAGGATGAGCTCTACGACAAATTCATCGCAACAGCCAAGGCCAAATTTAACGAGAAATATGGACACGAGCCTGTCGTATACCCGGTGATTATCAGCGACGGTGCCCACAAAGTGTGTGCGTGCTGACATGAAGGCTTTTGTCGAAACCATTGACTCGCCCAAGGGCGAAATCACTGTCTATCGCCTTGTCAACCAGTCGGGTGCCAGTGTGACCCTGTCGGCCGTCGGTGCCGGCATTGTCGCCATCGAGGTGCCCGACACCGATGGCAACATGGCGGATGTGGTGCTGGGCTACAAGAATGTGGCCGACTACTTCTATGACGGGCCATGCGCCGGAAAGGTGCCCGGACGCTATGCCAACCGCATTGCCCGCGGACACCTTGAGGTGGACGGGAAGACTTACCAGCTGAGCATCAACAATGGGCCAAATGCACTGCATGGCGGCCCAGAAGGTTTCCAGAACCAAATCTGGGACTGCGAGATGCTGGGCAGCGACACAGTCGTGTTCTCGCTCTTCAGCCCCGATGGCGACGAGCACTATCCCGGCAACCTAACGGCACGGGTGGCCTACACTTGGACCGAGGACAACATCCTCAAGATTGAACTCAGTGCCGACACCGACGCTCCCACAGTTGTCAACCTCACTAACCACACCTATTTTAATCTCGCTGGTGAAGACAGCGGCACGGTGCTCGACCATGAGCTGCAGCTGCGCTGCTCGCGATACCTGCCCACCGACGATACGCTCATCCCCACAGGCGAGATGGCACCGGTCGAAGACACACCCATGGACTTCAGGCAGCTGAAGGTCATCGGTCGTGACATCAAGCAGGACTTCCCGGCGCTGAACTACGGCAAAGGCTATGACAACTGCTGGATTATCGACAATGACACCGTCACTGCCGACGGGCTCAAGGTGGCGGCGACACTGATTGACCGCAACTCGGGGCGCAAGCTCGACGTGCTCACCGACCAACCTGCCGCACAAGTCTATACTGGCAACTGGCTGGCAGGCTCGCCCGTGAGCAAGAGCGGCCGCAGCTATAACGACTACGACGGCGTGGCCATCGAGTGCCAGGGCCTGCCCGACGCACCCAATCACCCCGACTTCCCGTCGCAGTTGCTCATGCCCGATGGCGACTATAACCGCGTCATCTTCTTTGCATTCTCAACCATTTGAGCGACGAGGCTCAAGCCTCTGAGTTCTGGGTTCCTAGTTTTTGAGGTTTGATTATTCTAACACTCAACCAACTGAGGATTTGATAATCTCGGCTGCACTCGGCAGTCCATGCAAGCATGACTGCGCTCGTTGGCACGAGATTTCTGAATTATTAATTTTTTAATTTTTCATTAAATTGAAACCTACATTATTTGTGCTGGCCGCTGGCATGGGAAGCCGTTACGGTGGCCTTAAACAGCTCGACGGTCTGGGCCCTCATGGCGAGACCATCATGGACTATTCAATCTATGATGCCATCCAAGCCGGCTTCGGCAAGGTGGTGTTTGTCATCCGCAAGGACTTTGAGCAAGATTTCCGCGACAAGATTCTGTCAAAATATGAGGGTCACATCCCCGTCGAGGTCGTCTACCAGTCGACGAGCGACCTGCCCGAGGGATTCACTTGCCCGCCCGAGCGCGTCAAGCCCTGGGGTACTAACCACGCTTTGCTCATGGGCAAGGATGTCATTAACGAGCCGTTTGCCATCATCAACAGCGACGACTACTATGGCCGCAACAGCTTTGAGGTCATGGCTGCCGAACTGGCCAACCTGCCCGAGGGCAGCAAGGGACACTACAGCATGGTGGGCTTCAAGGTGGGCAACACCATGAGCGAGAGTGGCACAGTCTCGCGCGGTGTGTGCGAGACGGCCGACGGCTACCTCACCGGCGTGGTCGAGCGCACCAGCATCGGCTATGATGCCAATCACGACATCACATTCACCGACGAGAACGGACAGCTGCAGCGACTGCAGTTTGACACCCCCGTGTCGATGAACTTCTGGGGATTCACTCCCGACTACTTCAAGTACAGCGAGGACTTCTTTGTCGAGTTTCTTAAAGAGAACATCGACAAGCCCAAGGCCGAGTTCTTCATCCCCACGCTGGTCAACCGCTTGGTGCAAGACAAGGTGGCGTGCTGCAAGGTCCTCACAACCGAGAGCAAGTGGTTCGGCGTGACCTATAGCGCCGACCGTCAGGGCGTTGTCGACAAGTTTGCATCACTGCATGCCGACGGCACTTATCCCGAGACACTGTTCTAGAGCAGGGACAGTCAAGACGAGCCTGTGGGCTGTGGCATGGCCACAGCCCACAAGTTTGTCTTGTCGAAACGTTGTCAGCCTCGCCCCCACTATCGGCGCTCGACGAGGATGATGCCAACCAGTACCATGACACAACCGGCAAGTCCGATGGCACCGATGGTCTCGCCATAGAACATCCAGGCAGCTATCACCGAAATGACAGGACTCAAATACAGATAATTGGCAGTCAAGATAGCTCCCAAGCGCACCGTCACCTCGCCCCAGATGAAGAAGGCGAGCATTGAGCACACCAGCGACAGAAACACCAGATTGGCGGCCACCACAGGCACAGTCAGCACCTGAAGATTGAGCGGAGCCTCCCACAGCATCAACGGCAGCGCAAACAACACTCCGTAGAAAAATGTCTTGCGCGTGATATCGAGAATCGAGCATCGTTTGTTCTCACGCTTGAGGATAATCGAATAGACCGCCCACACAGCAGCTGCCAGGATGGCCAGGATGTCGCCCAGCAGGCCATCGCCCCAGGCAAAGCCATCGGCAAAGGTGAGCATCGCAACGCCACCAAAGGCAATGAGCGAGCCCAGCAGCTTGACCCAGGTGAAACGCTCCTCTCTCAAAAAAATCGCAGCCAGCAGAGTCGTAAACAGCGAGTTGAGCGACACCAGGATGGCCACATCAGTCACAAGAGTCAGCTTGAGCGCCGTGTTCTCAAAGATGAAGTAGCATGTGCCCCCCAGCAACCCCAATAGAGCCATGAGTGCCTCGTCGCGCCAGTTATAGACACGAACCTTAAAGTGCGACCATGTGACCAGGCCCAAATAGGCTATCACCGACCGGTAGATGAAAATCTCGGTAGGCGACAGGCTGTGGTCAAGCAACACTTTGGTGTTGACAAACGACACGCCCCAAAAGACGATCACCATCAGGGCCAGAATGTGGTATTTGACTCTCGAAATCTCCATTATGATGACTGAAATGCCTGCAAAATTAAGGAATAATCGGTAAATGGCACTGGTTTTCGGCAAAAAAAGGGTGCAAAACTCCTGCAGGCCAAAAAAAATCTCAATTCACAATTCTCAATTCTCAATTATTTCGTATCTTTGCACCACAATGAGCGATAGAGCATGAGCGAGCTATTGAACAAAGACGCATACGCCAAGCGGTTTGACCGATTCCTTGACGAGAAGAAGATGCGCAAGACCCCTGAGCGTTTTGCCATCTTGCATTGCATCCTGGCATTCCAGTCTCACTTCACTATCGATCAGCTGGCACAGAGCATGGAGCAGGGGGCTTATCATGTGAGCCGTGCCACCATCTACAACACCTTGCAACTGCTGGTTGAGGCCGGCCTGGTCAGAAGGCACGCCTTTGAGGCAGCGCAAGTGCAATATGAGAAGGCCGGCAACACCCCTCACACCCACCTCATCTGCCGCCATTGCGGCAAGGTCAAGGAGGTGCGAGACCCCGACTTCATCGCGGCGATGAACGCACGCAAGTTCACAGCATTCACCACCGATTACTATATGCTCTATGTATACGGCACATGCAGCACTTGTGCCCGCAAACTGAAAAAACAAAAAACAAAGTAGAACGAGAGCCACAAAGCGAGAAGTGAGAAGACTTGCGACTCGACTGACAACATGGCTCTTAACAACAAAGTCTGCAATTTAAGAAAATGAAAGTTGACGTACTGTTAGGACTGCAATGGGGCGACGAGGGCAAAGGCAAGGTTGTCGATGTCTTGACCCCAAGATATGACATTGTTGCACGTTTTCAGGGCGGTCCTAATGCCGGGCACACCCTGGAGTTTGAAGGCAAGCACTATGTGTTGCGGTCAATCCCGTCAGGAATCTTCCAGCACGGGCAGACTAATGTCATTGGCAATGGCGTCGTCCTTGACCCAGTACTGTTTATGGACGAAGCGACCGCACTGGAGAAAAGCGGTGTGGACTTGAAGCGCATCCTCAAAATCTCGCGCAAGGCACATTTGATTCTTCCCACCCATCGGCGACTCGATGCAGCCAACGAGCGTCTGAAGGGCGACAGCAAGATTGGCACCACAGGCAAAGGCATTGGCCCGACCTACACCGACAAGGTGAGCCGCAACGGCTTGCGAGTGGGAGACATCGAGCATGACTTCGAGCACAAATATCAGGTGGCCAAGCAACGACACATCACCTTGCTCAAGGCACTGGGCGGTGACACCGATGTCGACGAGCTTGAGAAGCAATGGATGCAAGGCATCGACTATCTGCGCCAGTTTGACATCATTGACAGCGAATTCTTTATCAATCGCCAGTTGGCCGACGGCAAGAGCGTGCTGTGCGAGGGAGCTCAAGGCACCATGCTCGACATTGACTTTGGTTCTTATCCCTTTGTCACATCGTCCAACACCGTCTGTGCCGGCGCATGTGCCGGACTGGGTGTGGCACCGAGTAGGATAGGGGAGGTGTATGGCATCTTCAAAGCCTATTGCACGCGTGTCGGAGCCGGGCCATTCCCCACCGAGCTGTTCGACGAGACCGGAGCCGAGATTCGACGCATCGGGCATGAGTTCGGTGCCGTCACTGGCCGCGAGCGCCGCTGCGGATGGATTGACCTGGTGGCTCTGCGCTACACAATCATGCTCAATGGCGTGACGCAGCTCATCATGATGAAGAGCGATGTGCTCGACGGCTTCGACACCATCAAGGTCTGTGATGAATATGAGGTGGACGGCCACATCACCCGCGACTTTCCATTCTCGGTCGAGCAGGGTGTCAAGCCCATCTACACCGAGGTGGCCGGGTGGAAGACCGACCTGACTCGACTCACCAGCGAGGAGCAGTTCCCCGAGGCCTTCAGCAACTATATCGCTCTGCTCGAGCAGAAACTGGGCGTTCCCATCACCATCGTGTCGGTGGGACCAGACCGCGAGCAGACCATCATGCGCAAACACCAATAAACACTCATTCAATATACTTTAAAACCAAACTAAATCATGGCAAACGTAAAACCGTTCCGTGGTCTCAGACCACCCCGTGAGTATGTACAGGAAGTAGCTTCGAAACCCTACGATGTCCTCTCAAGCGACGAGGCACGTGCCGAGGCTGGCGACAACGAGAAATCGCTCTATCACATCATCAAACCCGAGATTGACTTTGCTCCCGGCACCGAGGAGAATGACCCCAAGGTCTATGACCGCGCTGTGGTCAACTTCAAGAAGTTCCAGGACAAGGGCTGGCTCGTGCAGGATGACGAGGAGAAGTACTATATCTACGCCCAGACTATGGACGGCCGCACGCAGTATGGCATCGTCGTGGCTGCCAACTATATGGACTACCTGGAGGGACGCATCAAGAAACATGAGCTGACCCGCCGCGAGAAGGAGCTCGACCGCATGCACCACATCGAGATTAACAATGCCAATATCGAGCCGGTGTTCTTGGCCTTCCCCACCAACCAGGTTCTGGAGCAGGTCATCGCCGACACCGCCAAGACCAAGCCCGAGTATGACTTCGTCAGCGAGGACGGCATCGGCCACACGCTGTGGGTCATCAGCGACAAGAAGGTCATTGACACCATCACTGAGGCATTTGCTGCCATCCCGGCACTGTATATTGCCGACGGTCATCACCGCACTGCCGCTGCCGCTCATGTGGCCGAGGAGAAGGCCAAAGCCGACCCCAACCACACTGGCAAAGAGGAGTATTGCTATCTGCTGGCAGTCTGCTTCCCGCAGAACCACCTCAAGGTCATGGACTATAACCGTGTCATCACCGACCTGAACGGTCTCACCGACGAGCAGTTCCTGGCCAAGATTGCCGAGCACTTTGATGTCGAGGACAAGGGCACTGAGATTTATCACCCGGCCAAGCTGCACAACTTCTCGCTCTATCTGAGCGGCAAGTGGTACTCGCTCACTGCCAAGGCCGGCACCTACGACGACAACGACCCCATCGGTGTGCTGGACGTCAAGATCTCAAGCGACTACATCCTGCGCGACATCCTGGGCATCACCGACCTGCGTACCGACAAGCGCATTGACTTCGTCGGCGGCATCCGCGGCCTGGGCGAGCTGAAGGCACGTGTCGACTCTGGCGAGATGAAGGTTGCCCTGGCACTCTATCCTGTGACCATGCAGCAAATCATCGACATTGCCGACACCGGCAACATCATGCCCCCCAAGGCCACTTGGTTTGAGCCCAAGCTCCGCTCGGGACTCATCATCCACAAGCTCGACTAATCGGGCCATTCATCACAAGGGTCGTGTTCCCAGTTCTGGGCACGGCCCTTTTCTGTACCAAAACAATCAACAATCATGATCAAATCTCCTAACTATAAGCAGCTACAGGGACTGGTCGAATACCTGAAATTCGTGCCCTACGACGTGTCACGCAGCCAGCTCTATTCGCCGCAGGAACTCTATGCCGGATATGACCCGGAGCGGCCAGAGTCGTTCGAGACTTGTTTTGACACCAAGGTCTATAAGCACTTTATCGCACACGGCAAGCGGGCCAACACGCCTGTCGAGTCGATGGCCCGCACACTGCACGACCATGGCATACACATCGCCATGGACAAGTTCTTTGACCAGCATGATGCCCGGCTGTGCGTCGGTGTGATGGGCGGTCATGCACAGCTCAGGACATCGCCCACATTCAGGCAAGTGGCTAACATCAGCAAACGGCTGACCGAGTTGGGCTTTGTCATGATCAGTGGGGGTGGCCCGGGAGCGATGGAAGCCACACACTTGGGGGCATGGATGGCCGGGCGCACCGAGGCCGAACTTGATGATGCGCTGCAGATATTGGCCGTGGCACCGGCATTCACCGACGAGCGGTGGCTGGCCAGCGCAATGTGTGTCCAGCAGAAGTACCCCCAGCACCAGTTTGTCAGTCTGGGCATTCCCACATGGCTTTATGGCCATGAACCATCCACACCATTCGCCACACACATCGCCAAATTCTTTGAGAACAGTGTGCGCGAGGACAGCATTCTCACCCTGGCCTTCGGGGGCATCATCTTCACGCCGGGCAGTGCCGGGACGCTGCAGGAAATCTTTCAGGAAGCGGTACAGAACCACTACCTGTCGTTTGGTTTCCCGAGCCCGATGATTTTTTTCGGCAAGCAATTTTGGACCGATGAGATTCCCATCTATCCGCTGCTTGAACATCTGGTCGCAACGGGCAAATATAAAAACCTGCTGCTCTCGCTCACCGACGACACTCAAGACATCATCGACCGATTGCTGAACTACCGCAACTCGAACAAGACACTCTAGCGCAACAGTATCACTCAACCGCAAAACAAAACAGGCAGGCCTCACGATGAGGTCTGCCTGACATTTTGTCCTTATCAACAGATTACTTGTTGACCTGGAAGCGGTTGAAACCATCCTTGAGGTGAGCGACCACCTGGTTGGCGGCTGCCAGACCGGCGTTGATGTTGGCCTCGGCGGTCTGGGCACCCATCTTCTTGGGGGTGAACAGCACGCGCTCGCCATATTTCTGCTCGAGCTCGGCAGCGTTCTCGGGTTTCACATCGGCGATGTAGCGGAAGTCGGGACGTGCCTCAAATGCCTCGGTCAGGCTCTCCTCGTCGATGACCTCCTTGCGGGCGGCGTTGATCAGCACAGCATTCTTGGGCATGAGCTCAATCAGGTGCTTGCCGACCGACTTCTTGGTCTCGGCAGTTGCCGGGATGTGCAGACTCACATACTGGTTGTTGCGATACAGGTCCTCCAGGTTGTGGATGGGCTCAACACCCTCGGCCTGCATAACCTCGTCCTTGACCCAAGGGTCAAAAGCGCTGACCTTCATGCCAAAGCCCTTGGCGATGCGAGCCACATTGCGTCCCACAGCACCAAATGCGTGGATGCCCAGCGTCTTGCCCAGCAGCTCGGTGCCCGAGGTGCCGTTATAGCGGTTGCGGATCAGCGTCACCATCATGCCCATCACCAGCTCGGCAACGGCATTGGCGTTCTGGCCCGGAGTGTTCATCACGCACACACCGTGAGCGGTGGCCTCGGCCAGGTCGATGTTGTCATAACCGGCACCGGCACGCACAACAACCTTGAGCTGCTTGGCAGCGTCAAACACTTCCTTGTCAACCTTGTCGCTGCGCACGATCAGACCGGCGGCATCGGCAACGGCGGCAATCATGTCGGCCTTGGTGCCCTTCTCGACCAGCACCAGCTCGTGACCTGCGGCCTCAACAACTTCCTTAATGCCCTGGATAGCTACGGGAGCAAAGGGCTTCTCAGTTGCAACTAAAATCTTCATAATTTAATAAGGTGTTTTTATTCTTGATTATGAATTATGGTTTGAATTAGTGCTTGGCCTCAAACTCCTTCATGGCGTCGACAAGAACCTGCACGCTCTCGAGGGGCAGTGCGTTGTAGAGCGATGCACGGAAGCCACCCACCGAACGGTGACCCTTGATGCCGACGATGCCCTTGGTGCCGGCGAAGTCCAGGAAGTCCTTCTCAAGCTCCTTGTACTCGGGCTTCATGACAAAGCACACGTTCATGATCGAGCGATCCTCTGGACGGACAGTGCCCACAAACAGGCGGCTGGCGTCGATGGCGTTGTACAGCACAGCAGCCTTCTCCTCGTCGCGGCGCTGCATCTCCTTGATACCACCAATCTCCTTGTACCACTTCAGTGTCTGCAGAGCGGCATAGATGGGGAACACCGGGGGCGTGTTAAACATCGAACCCTTGTCGACATGCGTCTGATAGTTGAGCATGGTGGGGATCACGCGGTCAACCTTGCCCAGGACATCCTCCTTGACGATGACAAAGGTCACACCGGCAGGAGCGATGTTCTTCTGAGCGCCACCATAGATGAGGTCATACTTGCTCACGTCGACCGGACGCGAGAAGATGTCGCTCGACATGTCGGCCACCAGGCGCACGGGCACGTCATAGTCTTCACGGATCTCGGTGCCATAGATGGTGTTGTTGGTCGTGATGTGGAAGTAGTCGACATCGGTCGGGACAGTATATCCCTTGGGGATGTATGTGTAGTTATCCTCCTTTGACGAACCCACCTCGATCACCTCGCCGAACAGCTTGGCCTCCTTGATGGCCTTGTTGGCCCATGTGCCGGTGTTCAGATAAGCAGCCTTGGTCTTGAGCAGGTTCATCGGGACCATGCAGAACTGAGTGCTAGCACCACCACCGAGGAACAACACGCGATAGCCTGCGGGGATGTCGAGCAGCTCCTTGAACAGTGCCTCAACCTCGTCCATCACAGCGGTGAACTCCTTGCTGCGGTGCGAAATCTCAAGAATCGACAGGCCGGTGCCTGCGAAGTCGCGGATAGCGTCGACGCAATGGTCGATCGTGTACTGACTCAGGATCGAAGGTCCTGCATAGAAATTGTGCTTCTTCATAATGTGAAATTAATGTTGTTAGTATAGAAGATAATCTAGTTATCTGTTTTAGTTGCCACAAAATTAGTCAAAGTTTGGCAATTGCGAAAACAAACCTTAAAGATTATTTTTCGTTAACTTTTCGAATGATTTGACAATTTGACAACTTTTAAATCCCTAATATCTTGCAACATAAGCCCTTTTAGCAATTATTAACAACCAAATGTCACTATTTCACTGATTTTGAGCGAAAAATGTTTTTTTGATTATGAGCAGAATTTAGTGTCGATTGTTGAAAAAAATTGAAAATCTGAATTTTTCTTGCCCAAAATTGTTCCCACTCCAGAAATTTGCCCTATATTTGTGACGTGAATTTGAAAACAGTTGTATTAACTCTATCAAATGATATTCATTAATTAATAAACCTTTTAATTTTTGATCATGGAAGTTCAGAAAATTATGCAGCATCTGGAGCAGAAACATCCAGGTGAGTTGGAGTTCCTCCAGGCAGTGCGCGAGGTCCTCGAGTCTGTCGAAGAAGTTTACAACCAGCACCCCGAGTTCGAGAAGGCTAAGATTATCGAGCGCATCGTTGAGCCCGACCGCATCTTCACGTTCCGCGTGACCTGGGTCGACGACAAGGGTGAGGTGCAGACCAACCTCGGCTATCGCGTGCAGTTCAACAGCGCCATTGGCCCGTACAAGGGAGGCCTCCGTTTCCACAAGGCTGTGACGCCGTCGATGCTGAAGTTCCTCGGTTTCGAGCAGATGTTCAAGAACGCTCTGACCACGCTGCCCATGGGCGGTGGCAAGGGTGGTTCGGACTTCGACCCCGTTGGCAAGAGCGACGCCGAGATCATGCGTTTCTGCCAGGCCTTCATGACCGAGCTCTGGAACTGCATTGGCCCGGACCAGGACATCCCCGCTGGTGACGTGGGTGTCGGTGGCCGCGAGATTGGCTTCCTCAACGGCATGTATCAGAAGCTGTCGCGTCAGTACCACACAGGCGTGCTCACCGGCAAGGGTGAGACTTGGGGTGGCTCGATCCTCCGTCCCGAGGCTACTGGCTACGGCGCTCTCTACTTCACTCAGCACCTGCTGCACAAGGCTGGCAAGGACATCGCTGGCAAGACTGTCGCCCTGTCGGGCTTCGGTAATGTCGCTTGGGGTGCCGCCAAGAAGGCCACTGAGCTCGGTGCAAAGGTTGTCGCTATCTCTGGTCCTGACGGTGTGTGCCACATGCCCGAAGGCATCACTCCCGAGATGATCGACTACATGCTCGAGATGCGCGCCTCTAACCGCAACAAGGTTGAGGACATGGCCACCAAGTTCCCCGAGAAGGCTAAGTTCACTGCCGGCAAGAAGGCTTGGAGCATCCCCGTTGACATCGCACTGCCCTGCGCGTTCCAGAACGAGCTGAGCGAGGAGGATGCCAAGGAGCTCAAGGCTAACGGCTGCTGGTGCTGCTGCGAGGTCTCGAACATGGGCTGCCAGCCTGGCGCTATCCACTTCTTCCAGACCAATGGCGTGCTCTTCGCTCCTGGCAAGGCCGTCAACGCCGGTGGTGTGGCTACCTCGGGTCTCGAGATGACTCAGAATGCCGCTCACCTGAGCTGGTCGGCTAAGGAAGTCGATGAGAAGCTGCACTGGATCATGGAGAACATCCACGAGCAGTGTGTCAAGTTCGGCGAGCGTCCCGACGGCACTGTCGACTATGTGAAGGGTGCTAACATCGCAGGCTTCATGAAGGTCGCACAGGCTATGCTCGAGCAGGGCATCATCTAAAAGAACAAAAATCTACCGAGAGTGGAGTCGCAGTGATGCGAACTCCACTCTTTTTTGTGGTGATTATGCCACACCGAGAATGGCTGTATCGCCAGGGGAGGAGAAAGAGCAATCGGTAAACACGAGCAAGTCCCTTTCCCCTGGCAGGGGTTAACATTTGACGCATCGGGCGAGCAAGTCCCTCTCCCCTGGCAGGGGAGAGAGGCTAGGTGAGGGGGCGAACATCAGAGTTGGTGGCGCATTGGGGACGATTCTTTCTCGCCAAAAGTTAAAGCGAATTAACATCTGACGCATCGGGCGTATCTATTCACCGATTCCTCTTTTCCCCGTTCGGTCGGATTTGTAATCCGACCGCATTTGAGTATAAGGATTTGCAATCCGAAATAAGCGCATTATAAATGCTTATACTCAATCCTGCTGGATTGCAACCACGAAGTGCTCGTGGTGACAACGATGCAAGTTGGGTCAGGCAAAACGATGAAGCTGGGTCACTTTTTGTTACTGGCGGCAAAGTTAATGTTTTTTTCTTAAACTGTCACCTTTTAATTCAAATCTCGTTGCCGTGTGCACGATTCGGTCCAATATCGCGTCGGCGGCTGTTGTGTTCTTTTTCAGCACGTCGTACCATGCTGACACAGGCAGTTGCGATGCTATGATGGTTGCCCGTCTTCCGTACCTGTCATCGATGATTTCCATAAGGTCGAGCAGTTGCTGTCCTTCAAGAGGCTTGACTCCGAAGTCGT
>Ga0256404_1009858_pt1 | contig 13481 bp, 10 predicted proteins | sample RumenRJG_01DNA_FD_185990 | JGI IMG/M metagenome (GOLD analysis project Ga0256404, IMG submission 185990) | Bovine rumen microbial communities from Lethbridge, Alberta, Canada - RJG_01 | ecosystem: Host-associated > Mammals > Digestive system > Stomach > Rumen | place: Canada: Alberta | collected...
ATCAGCCGGATCTTGTTCAGATTCATAACATTCATGGCCATGATCTGAATCTGGAGACGTTTTATCATTGGCTTGGAGAAAAGAAAATCCCGGTCGTTCATACGCTGCATGACTGCTGGGAGTTTACCGGTTACTGTCCGCATTATCAGACGGTGCAGTGTGAGAAATGGCAGACAGAATGCCATGACTGCCCACTGTACCGACGTTATTCCTGGTTTTTTGACCGCTCCCGGGAAAACTACAGGCGGAAGAAGGCTGCTTCATCGGCAATCGGTGAACTTAACCTGGTTACCCCAAGCCGCTGGCTCAAGGAAGAAGCTGCGCAGTCATTCCTGAAGGATGTTCCTTGTACGGTGATTCCCAACGGAATCGATACGGAAGTGTTCCGGCCGCTGGAAACGGATTTGAAAGAACGGCTGGGCATTTCTGGGAAGAAAATGGTCCTCAATATAGCAATGACAGTCTCACAGGACAAGGGGAAAGAAAACCTGATTGAAATGAACAGGAAGCTGCCGGCAGATTATTGCATGGTGCTGGTTGGTGTTCCCGAGAGTCATAGGAAAGATTTTCCGGATACAATTCTGGTTCAACCGCGTACTGCGAGCAGGGATGAACTGGCCACCTATTATTCAGCCGCAGATGTATTCATTAATCCGACCCATGCGGATACTTATTCAATGGTAAACCTGGAATCTTTAGCATGCGGTACGCCTGTTGTTACCTTTGATGCGGGCGGGGCCGGTGAAATGCTCAATGATACGGTTGGAAGGAAGGTTGCCATTGGGGATGATGCAGCCTTAGCGGCAGCGGTAATGGAAATGGCTGAGAAAAAAGATGAGCTTAGTAATTTCTGCCGCGCTCATGTCCTGGAGCATTATACGCAGCAGATTTTCTGTGACTCTTACCTTCGTCTTTATAGAAATATTCTTACAAAAAAGTTTTAGCACTCATATTGACATAGTGCTAAGAGGTGGATACTATAGGGGTTGTTGGTTAGCACTCGAATAGTTCAAGTGCTGATACATGGAGGTGTGAATAGGTATGTTAAAGCCGTTACATGATTATGTTGTTCTGGAAAAAGTAAAAGAGGAAGTCAAGACAGAGTCGGGCATCATTCTGACGACCAAGGAAGCCAAGGATGAGCCGTCCCTGGGCAAAGTAGTCGCTGTCGGTCCGGGCAAGACGGAAGATGGAAAGCTGATTCCGATCGAGCTCAAGAAGGGCGAGAAGGTTATTTACAAGAAGTATTCGGGAACGGATGTTACCTATAAGAAGGAAGATTATCTTCTGATTTCGGCCGATGATATTCTGGCCGTGGTTGAAGACTAAGTATTGAGAGGAGATCAATAACAATATGGCAAAGGATATTCAGTACGGAAAAGACGCCCGCGTCAAGATGCTGGCCGGCGTTAACAAGCTGGCAGATGCGGTAAAGGTTACGCTTGGTCCGAAGGGCCGCAACGTTGTTCTGGAGAAGAGCTATGGTTCACCGCTGATCACCAATGACGGTGTCACAATTGCGAAGGAAATCGAGCTCAAGGACAAGTATGAGAACATGGGCGCTAAGCTTGTCTATGAAGTTGCCAACAACACCAACGAAAAGGCTGGCGATGGCACGACAACGGCTACACTGCTGGCGCAGGCAATGATTACCAATGGCCTGAAGGCTGTTGATAAGGGTTCGAACCCTGTTCTGATGCGGGAAGGCATGGAGAAGGCTGCCCAGGCTGTTGCAGATGAGCTGCTGAAGAACTCCAAGAAGGTTTCGACTTCTGCTGATATCAAGAACATTGCGACGATTTCTTCCGGCAGTGAAGAGATTGGCTCCATCATCGCTGAGGCAATGGAGAAGGTTGGCCGCGATGGTGTCATCAATGTCGATGAGTCCAAGTCCTTCGAGACAGAGCTTGAAGTGACCGAAGGTCTGCAGTATGACAAGGGCTTTGTTTCTCCGTACATGGTTTCCGATCATGAGAAGAACGAAGTTGAGCTCGACAATCCGCTGATCATGGTTACGGATCAGAAGGTCAACACGATTCAGGATATTCTGCCGGTTCTCGAGGAAGTCGTGAAGGCAAACCGTGCGCTGCTGCTGATTGCGGATGATTATGACAACGAAGTCATGTCCACTCTCATCATCAACAAGCTGCGCGGCACGTTCAATGTTGTAGCTACCAAGTCTCCGGGCTTCGGTGACAACGGCAAGAATCAGCTCGCTGATATCGCATGCATGACGGGTGCGAAGTTCTATGCCAAGGATCTGAACATGAATCTGGCTGATATGACGATGGCTGATCTTGGCACTGCCAAGAAGGTTGTCGTTGGCAAGGATAAGACCACGATCATCGGCGGCCATGGCAAGAAGGCTGATATTGAGGCACGCGTTGAGGAGATCAAGGCTGCCATTGAGAATACGACTTCTGACTATGACAAGAAGAAGCTGCTGGAACGCCTTGGCAAGATGACCAATGGCGTGGCTCTGATCAAGGTCGGTGCTACGACGGAGACGGAACTCAAGGATAAGAAGCTCCGTATCGAAGATGCTCTGAACGCAACGAAGGCTGCAGTTGAAGAGGGTGTTGTCTGCGGCGGCGGTCTTGCTCTGCTGCAGGCTTACAAGTCTGTTAAGGATTCTCTGAAGTCCGATGTTACGGATACCCAGAAGGGCATGAATGTTGTTCTGGATGCTCTCAAGGAGCCGATCATGCAGATTGCGGAGAACGCTGGCTATGATGGCAACGAAATCCTTGAGAAGCAGCTTGCTCAGAAGGGCAACGTTGGCTTCAATGCGAAGAACGGCGAGTGGGTTGATATGTTCAAGGCCGGCATCCTGGATCCGACCAAGGTTACCCGCAGTGCTCTGCTGAATGCGGCAAGCATCTCCGGCCTGTTCATCACAACGGAAGCTGCTGTGACGACGATTCCGGAACCGGCACCTGCTGCTGCACCTGCTCCGGCTGATTATTGATTCTGAACAGGAAAAGGAAAAAATTAGAAGTATGGCTCGCAGTTTAACGGCTGCGGGCCTTTCTTTATGCCGTATAATAATCGGGTTATGGAAGCTGTAAACAAACAATTGTCAGGCCGTTATGGGCGCGCTTTGATCCTGATTCTGATCCTTTGTCTGCAGATCTGGCTTTGCTTTACGATGCGCATTCAGCTCGATGAACCGTACTATGCGGCGCTGGGCTACCGCTTTGCGACAGGGACCCGGATGTTTGTGGATGAGTGGCATATCTCCCAGATGTTCGGTTTCCTGACGATGCCGTTTGTCTGGCTTTTTATGCAGGTTACGGGCGGAACGGACGGCGTTGTGCTTTTTCTTCGCTTCTGCTATCTGGTGATGAGCCTGATCACATGGTTCCTGTTCATGAAAAAGTACGGGAAGTATCCCAATGCGTATGCGGCCGGGATCATGATTCTGCTGTTTGCGCCCTTAAATATGATGAGCCTTTCGTATAACACGATCGGTATTCTGGCGCTGCTGCAGGCCCATTGCCTGATTAATACGGGGAAGTTGAAATCTTTTCTGGCCGGCATTCTTTTCAGCTGCGCCGTCCTTTCGACGCCATATCTCGTTCTGCTGTTTGCGGGTCTTGTCATTTATGATATCCGTCGCTGGAAACTGCTTTCTCCTGAACATAAATCCGGCAGGATCTCCGCTTTGCTGGGAATTGTTCTCATGGTTCTGCTGTTCTGCCTCTTTGTGTTTCATGACTCCACTCTGTCACAGGTGATCGAAGGGATCCGGCAGTTGCCGGCGCGGAACCAGAATCATTTCAATGACCGTAATCCCGTTCTTTTGATGGGATACCGCTTTGTGATCGGCGGCTGGGAGTCGTTCGGACCTTTTATCTTTCTGCAGTTTGCGGCCATGCTGGTGGCGGCTCTTTCAAAGAAGCTGCAGGCGCAGAAGGTGTGCAATGTGTTTGGAATCCTTTCGGTGTTTTATTTCATGGTTCGTCAGATGCTGTCGCTGGATGCGCCTTCGATCTCCAACCTGTATCTTCCTTTGGCGCTGGCTGCCTTTCCCAAAATGCTCAAGGAAAAGGACAACGTATTAAAGGCACTGTATTTTCTCTTCCTTCTGGAGGCGTTGTTTTTCGGCTATTCAAGCAACCTTGGTCTTAAATCCTTTTCGCAGGCGCTGGTCATTGCGGATGCGGCTGTACTGATGACAGGCGGTGATAAGAAAATGAACCGGGCGGCGCTTGTTCTGGCGGCCTGTACGCTTATGCTGCACTGGAATCCGGTTGTTGCCAGGGAAGGGAACGTGTTAAGCGAAGGTCCGATGAAGGGAATCCGGGTACCGGCCTCCTATGGACAGGCGTATGACGCTACAGTTTCTTTCCTGAAACATGCCGATGCATTAACGGAAGCGGATTCGTATTATCTGGTGACGGACAGCAGCTGGCAGCACATGTTATTGAAAAATCATGCGTCACTGAACTTTTCGACGTATCAGGATACAGTTTCAAAGGAAGAACATGTTGCACTGTTCAATGAAAATCTGGAACAGAAGAAGCCGCATGATTTCATTCTGATCTTCTCGAATTCCTATCAGAATCTTCAGATTGAGGATTTTGATCTTTCGGGCTACGATGTCACGCCGCTGGAAGACAGGGTTTATCTGCTAGTTCGTTATGATTTGCAATAAGGCCTCTATGATATAATTCCGCTCGGAGTATCAAGGATGAAAGATCGTTCCTCAATTAAGAATATTCTGATTCTTCTAGTGCTTGCCATCGGGGTGCTGAGTATCTTTTCAACATCATCTTTTCTTTATTCAGCAAATCCATGGAGTGATGCGAACGTATTCTTTACGATCGGAAGAGGCATCGTGGATGGCAAACGCATGTACATTGACCTGTTTGATCATAAGGGCCCATTGACATACTGGCTCTATGCGCTTGCCGCTTTGATTTCTTCACATTCCTTTATCGGTGTATTCATTCTTGAGATCATTGCCTTCTTCTTTTTTCTGTTGTTTACGCAGAAGATTGTTCGGATTTATCACCATGGCAATCATTACTTTGCCTTAATTGTGATGTCTATCGTTACTGTGACGGGCAGCGCCTTCAATTTCGGAGGTGGATCGGTGGAAGAATATGCGATGCCTGTATTTACGGGCATCCTGTACCTTGCCTTGAGCACGATGCATGAAAAGAAAAGTTTCAGTTATTCTTTCTGCCGGTGGACCGGTGCCGCTCTGGCCTTCACATTCTTTCTCAAGTACAGTATGTGCGGATTCTTCATCGGTCTTGCGATTGCGGTAGTGATCTATCAGTATCGGATCGATAAGAAAAAGATTCTTCCTTGTATCGGAATCGTCATTGGTACGTTTGCTTTGATTACTGGCGTTATTTGTCTGATTCTCTTTGGAAACGGCATTTTCTCCGCCTTTGTGGAAACATACTTCCATTTCAATCTGTCTAACTATGCGACAGCAGGCAGCCGTATTGCCGTCCTTGCAAGGGCATTTACGCGGACGCTGCTCTGGTATGCCAGGAACAATATTCTCAGCATTCCCTTCATTTATCTCGGAATATTTCAGTTATTCATTTCTAAAGATTATTCGACGGATGAGAAATGGCTTGTGGCTTTGACCTTTGTGCTCTGGTATGGCGTTCTTATGATCGGCGGTCAAAGTATCTACTATTATATTTATCCTATCTATATGTTCAGTTTTTCGATGATTTATGCTTTGGCATCCTTACAGGGTGGCTGGCAGAAGGCATCGGTTGCTGTATGTGCGGCAATGTGTGCAGGATCCTTTGTTCTTTCAGCCAATCTTCCGCGTCTTGGAAAACAGGACGTGATTCAGAATGAACTGGGTGCCGTTATGAAGCAGTACAGTGACCATCCGACACTCCTGATGTATCACGCCTATGATGAAGGCTTCTATCTGAAGGAAGACTACATTCCTTCCTGCCGTTATTTCACATCGGTGAATACGGAGATTGCAGATTTCGATACTGTTTCTCTGTCCTGCATTTCCCAGGAGCAGTATGATTTTCTTATTGCGATGAGTAATGACCCGTCTTCTCCAGCAGAACTGGACGTGGATGGATATGAGCTGTTGGAGCAGCGGGCATCAAAGTATCTCTATGACGGGAAGACACGCGTCTACAGCCTCTATATACGCAGTGATCTGCTCAGGCAGGATTGAAAAAACAGAAAGACTACCGGGGGACAAGATATGTGGAAGAAAATAAAGGAAAAGTTTCTGAATCGTCAGTTTATTACGTTTGCCGTGATTGGTGTGATCAATACGGTCATTGCACTACTGATTAACAAGGCGCTGATCCTGGCCGGTGTCGAGGCGGGCATCGCCAGCATCATTGCGGATGTGCTTGCCTTTATTCCTTCGTATCTCATGAACATGAAGTTTACGTATCATGAGCCTTATGCCTGGAAGAGTTTCTTTGCCTTTCCGATCAGCTATGTTCCGGGATGGATTATCTCGTTTGTGATTGTCGAAGTTCTTACCCGCGGACTTGGCGTTCCGCAGCGGTGGGCGAAGCTGATCTCGGTGCCGATCTATGTGCCGGTCAATTATCTGTTCATGACTTTTATCGTTAAGCGTTTTTCGAAAAAGAAGGAGCACTGAGATTCTCAGGCTCCTTGGACCATGATTTCTTATTTCTTTAGTGATTCTGCTATTTTCTTACGCAGGGGTTCGACAGCCTCTGCGTTTGTTTGTGCATATCTGACAACGGATGGTTTCTTCTTGATCAGAAGTTCCTCCAATCCCTGGAGAATATCCTTGCGATCATAAACACATGCAATCGCATCACTTTCCTTACAGATACGGTATGCAGGGGATGTTTTTGTAGAAACGGCAAGCACCTGTTTCTTCAGCAGGGAGTATTCAAGAATCTTGCTGGGGAGATAGGGCTGGATCTGATGATCTGGAAGAATTGTGTCAAACAAAAGAACGCCATCGACTTCTTTCATCCGTTCAATGCACTCATCATATGGAACTTTCTCATGGATCTGAAACAGATCCGTTAAACCAAGTGACTCAATCAGATTCCGGTCACTCTTGCGAAATTCACCATACTGATCAATGCGGAAGGGAACCCCGGGATGCGCATCGTGGAATAATCTGACGGCGTGTATAAACTCCGCAATCAGCCGCAGCCCGTAAACACGGCCGAAGTGGGCGAGAACATACGGATGGCTGGGGCTGCCCGTGTCATTTTTCTTTCCGCTTGTTTCTTCATTCTTTATGCTTAGCTGATTCCATTCCGGTACATAGTTCAAAGGGACGATAACGCACTTTTTTCGCACTTCTTCTTCCGGAATGTTATGGAAATAGGTGACGTACTGCTGGATCATGAAGTCACGCTGCTCTTGGCAGATGAAGACAAGAATATCCGCATGTTCAAAGGCATCGGCTTCATCTTGATCGACGACATAGTATTTGCAGTACAGGTTGAAGGCTATTTTTTCCGGCAGTGAATAGGAACGGTAGGTTATTTCGTCATATTTATAAGGACTGTGGTTGATTGGATCGGAAAAAGAGGCAATCCAGAGCACATTGGGATGATCCTTCTTGATCTGTACTGCGGGCCGTACCGTGTAGCAGGGCCAGCTGTTGGTATAGATGACGGGCTGCCCATCATACATGGAGACAGCTGTTTCAACATAGCGCTTCATATGCCTGAGGCCTTTGATGAGGTCTACGTTCTTTATGCTGAAAAGGACGTTATTGTACTTATCGACCGTATGAATATGGAAACGCGAATAGGACGGGTCCTTTTCCAGCAGTGCCTTCAATCCCGGATCTTCCGGGTTGCCAAGGGCACAGACATCATAATCAAAATCAATCAGGCGCAGCTGTTTGTATACCAGCTGCGTAATTGTATCGTTATAGGGGACGAAAGGTCCCGGAATGACAAGACACTTTTCCATAGGCCTTATTATACCCGCTGCGCGTAAGCATGAGAGAACCGCAGACGGTATAATGACAGAGCATGGCGGAAAGAAAACAGGCAGATAGCGATAGCAAGCAGGGAAAAGCTGAAACTGCGGAAAAGAAGCGTGATATCGGCATCGATGTTCTGCGTGTGCTTGGTCTGATTGGTGTCATTCTTGCACACTGCAGTATTCCCGGACCTTTATTTGAGGTGCGGGAGTTTGATGTTACGATGCTGGTTCTTGCATCGGGAATGAGCTATGCCTGTGTAAAAAAAGTAGGTGAGGACAGTTCCTCGTTTGGATCGTGGATCCGGTATGTTCTGAAACGGTTCCGGCGCCTTGTGGTTCCGGTCTGGGTGTTTTTGGTCTTTTTCTTTCTGTTCTTCCACTTTATCTTTGGTATTTCCTTTGGATGGAGATACATTATTTCTTCGTTTGCATTGACCTCCGGGGGGATTCAGTTTGTCTGGGTGTTCCGTGTCTTCTTTACGTCTGCGATTTTCAATCCTCTGCTTGAGAAAACAGTTTCGAAAAAGGGAACAGTATGGTCTGCCATCTGTTTCGGTGCGGTGCTGGCTGTTAATGAGGTCCTGATATACGCTGCCGGACTTTTTGTTTCCGGAACGACCTTGAAGCTGTTGAATTACATCGTCTTCTATACCGTTTCCTATGCGATGATTTCGGGACTGGGCATTGCCCTGCAACGGATGAAGGAAAAAGAAAAACCTGTTATTCTTTCTGTTTGTGGAATTGTTTTCCTTGTCTTTGGCATCGTCCTTGGGTGGCCGTCACTGCAGGATTACAAATATCCGCCGCAGCTGTTTTACATTTCCTATGGCATGATCATTTCTTTGGCTGTGGATCTGCTTGTTGCATGGCGCAAAGGTGCCTGGAAGGAAGAAAGGCGCTGGCTTCTGTGGCTGTCACGTCATTCGATGGATATCTACATCGCTCATATTTTTGTGATTTATCTGATTCAGGCATTGAATTTGTCTGTGTCAGTTCCATGGATTGCTCAGTTTGCGCTGAATTTTGGGTTCTCCATCGTTCTGGTACTGCTGTTTCTTGTCCTGTTCAAAAAGAAATCCTGACCCTCAATGATAGAGTGCCAGGATTTTCGGTTCGACTTCTTCCAGTGAATATGCATCGGCATCGAGTGACGCTTGCCTGCCGAGTTTCTGACGAAGCGCCGGGGAAGCATAGAGCTTTTGGAAGGCGGCGAGAAAGCCTGCCGCATCAGTCACCGGATAGAGCATGCCGTTTTCTTCATTACGGATCAGATCGTGGCTGCCGCGGATATCCGATGCGATGACGGGAAGACCGGCTGCCATCGCCTCGATAACTGCAACCGGCAGTCCTTCCTGTTTGGAAGGAAAGAGGAACAGGTCCATCCCGTACATCAGTCTACGTGCATCTTTGCGGAAACCGAGCAGATGAATTTGATCCATGAGGTTATGTTCCCTGATCCATTGCGTCAGTTCATCCGTAAGGGCACCGTTGCCGGCAATGAAATAATGCAGATCCGGGTGGCTGCGGAAGGTTTCCTCCAGAGTCTCCAGAACAAAGATATGATTTTTGCGCGGAATCAGCTCACCGATGGAATACATCACAAAAGCATCTTCCGGGATATTCAGTTCCCTGCGGATGATGTCTTTTTCTGTTCTCATTGCCTTGATGCCTTTGACATCGACCCCGACTCCGGGAATGAGTACTGCCTTTCCGTTCGGCTTGTAATGAAACTTCTGAGCCGCTGCGTAGTCTTCGGGATTGATCGTGACCAAAACATCCGTCCAATGAGCCGCCAGCGCCTCCATGTTCTTATAGACCACCCGGTTGATCAGCGGCGCCCCGTTCCAGAAATGGAAACCATGCGCCGTATAGATCACTTTCACGTCGAGGCCCCTGGCAGCCATACGCCCAAAGAAGCCGCCCGAAGGGGAGTGGCACGAAATGATGTCGTATCTGTTTTCCTGAATCAGCTTCCGAAGCGTGTTTGTGGCCTTGAGATTATCCGGATGAAGCGGATTGCGGTGAAAGGGAACCGTATATTTTGCGTGGACACCTTCCCATGTCTTCGTCCCGTTGGTTGCGACATCGACGATATTTCCTTCATCCGCAAGATATTTGATCGTGCGGTGGTGAAAGGTATCGATCTGCAGATCCAGCGTAGTGACAAATAATATCTTCACGTTCTTCTCCTTTCTCCGGTTTCAGGATAAAATCGACTTGATTTATGACAAAGAAACGAATTTCTCCAACAATTGCATTTCTTCTGGTTCTGGCACTGATGTTCTGCCTGCAGCTATGGAAGGCGCGCCGCGGCATGGGATCCAGCGACGAGCATTTTTACATCAGTCTTGGCTGGAGGCTGGAACAGGGGGACGGCCTGTTTGCGGATGACTGGCACATAGCGCAGATGATATCCGTTTTTCTTTATCCGCTTGTTCATCTGTACCGGCTGCTGTTTCATTCCAATACCGGCATCGTCCTAGGATTTCGTGTCTTCTATATACTCTTTACGAGTCTTGTTGGAACGGCGTTTTTTTTCCGCTATCGCAGCCACGGTTATCGTGCGGTAGCTGCCGCAGCCTTATATATGGCATTTACGCCATTCAATATTCAGGCGCTTTCCTATAATACCATGGGGCCCGGATTTCTGATTCTGAGCTTTCTTCTTATCGATCGGCAGGGAAATAATCATGTTCGCAGCATTCTTTCCGGTCTTGTTTTTTCCTGGGCGGTCTTATGTACTCCATATTTAGCACTGCTCTATGTTGGGATGGTTATCGTTTCGCTGGTTCGGCCATCCGCTGTTTCCCGCCGCTGTGCCGGATTCTTTACGCTTGGCGTTGTGATCGCGGCAGGTTTGTTCCTGGTCTTTGTATTTTCGCGGGCAGATCTTTCTTCTGTAGTCTATGGGCTGCGGCATCTGATTGACCCGAGCCATACCACATCATTGGCCGTTCAGATCTACAAGAATCTTGGCCGTCTCTATTACTGTTTCGGTCCGTTGGTTGTGTCCATGCCGGTGTGTCTGATCCTCTCCGTTCTGTTTCGAAAGAAGGGTGAAGCGGAAAAGAAAAAGCTGCTGGCAGTTTCTTTCGGGTTTACGGTTCTCATTATTCTCTGGCTGCTTCTGATCAGCCGTTATCAGCTTGAGGTAGGAGGATTTACCGTCATCCTCGTGCCTGCGGCGATCTTCTTCCTTAATAAGATGATTCTCTTCGGTACATCTTTTGATGTATCTGCTGCGCTGTTTCTTTCGATTGCCTATTCCATTGCGCTGTTTCTTTCGAGCAATGTAGGCCCCCGTTCCTTTGCCGGTCCTCTGATCATCGGGATTGCTTTTTCGGCGCTTGATCTGAAACCGGATGAGAGAGCCGATGAAGTTCTCTATGGATTGATCATTGCTGTACTTATCCTGTTTAAGATCATCAATGTTTACGGAGGCTATTCAGACTTTTCTGTACGCATTGATGAGGGACCGATGGCAGGACTTTACGATTCCAGCGAAAACGTAACCGGATATGAGCAGCGTCTTTCTGATATCGCTTTTATCAACAGGCAGACGGACTGCGATTATGCCTATCTCATCACGTCTAACACATGGGAGTACCTGGCTCTCGAGAAACGGATCGCGGCAAATTCGACCTATATGTATTTCTGGGAAGAGGACGAGTACACTGCATGCATGGATGATTACATCTCTTCGCATCCGGATCGTTATCCTGCATATGTGTATCTTGATACGGAAAATCCGTATTCGATGACATCCTCTGACCCCTGGCTGAGCGGCGGACCGGTGCTGAAAGAGCTTTCGGCAGGTGAGCTTCGTCTTCAATTATCGGGCGTAGATAACCAATCTGTTGTAAAATAACCCCTGTATGAAACTGCAGAACAATGAGCGAACGCAGAATTCCGTACGGTTTTTGATCAATGCGGTCGAGATTCTGGTATTAAGTTTTGTCTTCTGGCTGATCTGGTTCAAATATTACCGTACCTACGTGTATTACTTTATGCGCGGCAATATTCTTGTCGTAGGGATTTATGCGGTGCTGCTCATCATTTTCAATTCGGTTTACGAGGGCTTTCAGATCGGTTATAAGAAGACCGGTGATCTGATTTTTTCACAGATCATTTCCCTGATCTTTTCGAATCTGATCATCTTCCTTCAGGTGACTCTGACGCGCAAGCATTTACTGCCGCTGAGTGAATTTTTCCTTTATCTGCTGATTGAGGTAGGTATTACCGTCTTCCTGAATATCTTCATCAACAAGCTCTATTATCATCTGTTTCCTCCGCGCCGTACCTGGCTGATCTATGAGGAGGATAATCCGGATATACTCCTGAGCATCCAGCGCTATCAGGCAAATGCCTACCGCATCGAAAAATCATCCACCTTTGCGGAAGCGGAAAAGGAACTGGAAACGCTGCCGCAGTATGAATGCGTCATTGCGTCCGGACTGCAGCCGGAAAACAAGGAAAAGCTTGTCGGCGACTGCTATGCCGCAGGCAGGAGCGTCTATATCATTCCGGACCTCTATGATGTGATCCTGAACAGTGCGCGCAACGTCTATCTTGTTGATACGCCGGTATTGAGGGCAGGCAGATTTGGCCCCTCGCAGCTGGAAAAAATCATCAAGCGTTTTTGGGACATCATTTTTGCAGTCTTCTTTCTGGTGCTGACTTCACCGATTATGCTGGTGACGGCGATTGCCATTAAGTCGGAGGACGGGGGGCCTGTCTTCTATCGTCAGCGGCGTTTAACGCAATACGGCCGTCCCTTCGAAATCATCAAGTTCCGTTCCATGAAGATTGATGCCGAGAAGGATGGCGTCGCAAGACTTGCTGCTGAACATGATGACCGTATTACGAAGGTGGGGAAAAAGATCCGTGCCACGCGGATTGATGAGCTGCCGCAGTTGATCAATATTCTCAAAGGCGACATGTCCGTTGTCGGGCCCCGTCCGGAACGGCCGGAGATCATGGACCAGATTCTGAAGGATCTTCCCGAGTTCCAGTATCGTTTAAAGGCAAAAGCGGGACTGACCGGTTATGCCCAGGTATATGGCAAATACAACACGAAACTGCGCGACAAACTTCTGTTTGATGTGACGTACATCGAAAACTTTTCGATTCTTCTCGATATACGGATCATGTTTATGACGTTCAAGATTATTTTCAAGAAGGATAGTACCGAAGGCGTCTCTGAAGGTGAGACGGTTCGAGAATGATTAGAGGAGGGTGTATGACAGATTCAATTTTCAAGGACAAGATTCTTGTGATTCCCGGTGGAACGGGATCTTTCGGCAACGCGGTTGCTAAACGTTTTCTGAATACGGACATCAAAGAGATCCGCATCGTTTCCCGTGACGAAAAGAAGCAGGACGATATGCGCCACCGCTATCAGGCCGAATATCCCGAAAGCTTTGAAAAGCTGAAGTTCTATATCGGTGATGTGCGTGACTATAACTCGATTGAAGGTGCGTTCCGCGGCGCGGACTATGTGTTCCATGCGGCGGCGCTGAAGCAGGTTCCTTCCTGCGAGTTTTATCCGA
>Ga0256404_1009859_pt1 | contig 13480 bp, 7 predicted proteins | sample RumenRJG_01DNA_FD_185990 | JGI IMG/M metagenome (GOLD analysis project Ga0256404, IMG submission 185990) | Bovine rumen microbial communities from Lethbridge, Alberta, Canada - RJG_01 | ecosystem: Host-associated > Mammals > Digestive system > Stomach > Rumen | place: Canada: Alberta | collected...
TCCCTATAGGATAAGTTTCTGACCCCGGACGGCCGGTGACTTGGTCCAAACGAAATATTTTTCATGCTGGTCCGTGATAAACGGGCCTTTTTCTATACCGGGCACGAAAAACATTTCTTGTTAATTAGGTTTGATGGCGCGATTCTTCTTGTCTTTAAGAGGAGTGACTGACGTCTGCGCAATTTCCTTTGTATTTCGACAGTTATAGTGTAATGTCAATCTGCAGTCGCTGTTTTCAATACTATCAGGAAGTTTATACTCTACGCCGTCAACACCTTGAACCATTTGATATTTATCATAGAATAGATAAAAAGTTCCTCCTTTTTCCAAAACTACTTCTTGTAAAGTATTAATGATAGAACAATTGGTTTCACTCTCATCTGCGGTGTTTTGTTCATCAATAAGTCCAAAATCCTGCCCCTCGTCCACGATAACATGCTGGTACTTGAATTTTTCAGGATCATCCATACATTCGAGCAGCCACTCCATCAAGCCCTCGAAATCCGTAAAATTACCCGTTATCTCCTTTGCCAACTGAGAAATTGTTACAAAGTCAACCAAATTGAACTGTTTTCTATATGCTTTTGAAGGATTTCTTTTATGAGTTGTATTAAGGTGATCACAAAGCAAACGATTGTAGCACAAGAAAAGAACAGGTTCCTCATCAATACTGTTGCGCCTGGCTTTCTCCACAGCAATCATAGTCTTTCCGGTCCCTGCTGCTCCATTAATAACGGCAGATGGCTGGTCCTCCAAAAAATCCAGAAGTCTATATTGCTCATAAAGGAGTTGGTTCATACGCTCTTCTATGATAATGTTTCTTGCAATTGGCGAAGGTATTAAATTGAACTCCGGGCACAAAACTGACTCCAACAACATTTTAAAATCGTCTGGGGTCATATTTGTTCGCATTACCTTTTCATCGTCACGCGGATCCGGAATGTCTATTGCAAAAATACTATTGATCTTTGCTGTAGGATCAGTCAAATCTTCTGCAAACAGAGTTATTTCCGTTGAAGCGCCCTCAGGAAGTCCTGCAACGTCGTTTTTCTCTTCAAACAAAGACTTTGACATTTTGAAAAACCATGCAGCATGAAACATTTTACAATTAAAACTGATTCTTTTTACTTCCGGATTCTTATGCCATCTCATTTTACCGCGCAATGCTCTTTTAGCAGATGCTGCCTGATTATAAGGCCCGCCATGCTTCATAACATCACCATTTGAGTAGTACCAGGTCCGATCAGCATAATGAATATTTCGTCCATTCTTTGCCTCAATACAAAGAATTCCTTTCTTTTGATTTGCGACGACAAAATCGATCTCACGCTCTATCATCTTGTGATTGACAACATCACTGATTACTACACCGTGAAAAACATAAAAATCATCCGGAAGCTTGCTCAGGGCTTCAAACACAAGTCCCTCATCGCTGTACTCATCAAAATCCTTAGGTGCAGGTGGTATCATATGTGCCGGCATTTTTATTCTCTCTCCTTTAAGATATGACTGACTACTAATTTAGCATCTATGTTCTTATCAATTATGTAGCAATACCAGTTGTATTTTTTCAGAATCTTATATTGTTTTTCCGTTCCGGGCATAAATAAGGCTACTCGCGATCTTCCCCAGAAGATTTCCGGCCAGATATCCTTTTCCTTTGCGGGAAGTTTTTCTTCAGTTATCGGGTTCTCATAGCCTCCGCCTTGAACCACTGCGATCAATTTTTCAAGGCCTTCAATAATTGAATCATCGTCTGAACTGTTGCGTAGCGCTTCCAACTGGGAAAGTGTATCCGGGTATGTTGTAGTGTCAGGAATATCAAATGTAAGTTCTTTATTGCCAATTGTCTCACTAACAGCAGGTTTCTGAGTCGGCTGCAATGCTTGGTCTTTTCTTTCTGACTGTGCAATTGCTTTATTTTCCAGCAACCAATTAATATACTTCAATGCAAGTCCACGTGAAATATCGTCATGGAAATACTGGTTCGAATAATTACGAAGGCAGCCATAGCATGATGTTTCTTCCGTACATCCACACATTCCAGAGACCTTATTTTTTGCCTCCCTAAGCACCTTTTCGAAATTATTGAATATGTGCTTTACGAAGCCAGACCCGCCAGCAGTATCATCAAACAATACAAGTTCCTGCATTTCAGTTACGCATCCACTTATATCATCTCTGCTGATATCCAACGCCTTGCTGGCTCCCTCTAATATTGCATAGAGTACAGACAGATATTGGTTTTTCTCACCAGCTTCATTTGTTCCATCAAGTTTAACCGTATGATTTGGAAGACTTATTTTCATTATATCGGTCGAAAATTCATGGCCTAACGATACTGTCAAGAGGTTCTTACAACTACAGGTTTTTTTATATTTTGTTTGGTGTCTATTAGCTTTTAGTACGGTCAGTGGATCTGTAGCGAACCCACAAGTTGGACATACCTTTAGGCCTCTTCCGTTAACACCCTGATTCAGAACAAAAAGCTTGCCTCCCGGAGAATATGTAATATGCACACGTGTTCCTCCGCAAATTACATCGCGCTCCTTCGCCTCAGCTTTTTGCTTTTCTGTCAAACTGTCTATTCCCCAAAATTGTGTCTGTGTTGAATAGTAAGTGCGTGGTTTCGATTCACCTACCATCTTTGGTTTATATTCCATCTGTGTTGAAAAACCAAAGAGCGGAATAATGAATTTTTTGGGATTCATTACGGTATCGCAAACTTCACAAACCTTCTTGGGCTCCTCTTTGAGATCTGCTGTTACATCTACTACGCTTCCTTCTGGATGGTATATCTTCTTACATTTAGGACACTCATGATAGATATATGCCGGCCATCCTTTATCTGGAATCGTATTGATTGCATAACTCTCCCAAATTTTGCCATTTGCCACAATCTTTGCAGGTGGTGCGAACTCGCTGATAGCCATTTTTAAATCACGAGATAAATCGATCTTTTTGGCTTCCTCTTCAGAACCACCAATAATATCCAAAGACACTGTATCAATCGGAAACCCATATTTCGGGAGTACACACTTTGCGCTAAGAAAATTAATAGACGGTTCTTCTTCAAGCGTCGTCACCAGTTTTTCTGCAGCATATGCCCTTTTAATTCCAGCGAGAGTATCATCCTTCTTTACATCAGAGGAGAATTTCTTCAGTCCATCTATATCAGCCGTTCTTTCAAAGATCGCTCTTGTCAATGATCCTTCCTCACCAGCAATATCATTAATGAATCCCCACTCATCTATCTTCAAGCTCCTGCAAATATCATCTGGTATTACGCCATGAATACTCTTCAGCAGCTCTGCAGGATGCTTTTCTAATTCTATCTTTAAATCTGCCGCCATGTTGGCGGATTCTTTATAAGAAACAATTTTCTTTGTTTTCCCGTTAAAATAATCAGGGTATCTTTTAAAAAACCAGGAAACAATTATAGAATTCAAATGCCTTTCTGCTATTTTCTCATTATCAATTTCCAGCACTGGTGGATTGATCTTGCCTGCAATAATCTGTGCCGGATCATGATAAAAAGTCATATCATGGCTGGTTCTACGTGAAAATGTCACAGAAAATGCCGCCGAGGAAGTTCTTCGACCGGCGCGTCCTGCTCTCTGAATATAATTTGCAGTTTCCGGAGGAACATTACGTTGGAAGGTTGCTTCTAGTTCGCCTACGTCGACACCCATTTCGAAGGTCGTGGAACAGCTAAGCACATTAATTTTACCTTCTTCAAAATCTTTTTGATACTCGCCTGCTGTTTTAGAAGATAACTGTGCAGTATGCTCTCTTGCAACCATAGGTATTAACTTGCTGTCGGAAAAAAGATTACTATAATATGGTTCGTTCTGAATCTCAGATGCATCCACCTCTTTCAATTTGCCATTACATTTCATTTCCGGGCAAATCCCTTTGATAGAATAAGCAAATACTTTTCGACATTTATTGCATCTGCAAATCTTATCGTGCGGTTCTATATATCGGAAATTCCACTTTGCATAATTCAACTGGTATACAACCCCTTTAGTAGAATCCACAGTCTCAATAAGATATCCCCTCTTTTTTAACATCATTATGAGCTGATAAATATCATTCAGATTTTTCCTTGCCTGTGCATCCTTCTCCTCCGAGGATAGTGTTTTATCTTCAATCAATTTAAGCATCATCGCAAGACGTTTGTTTGTTGATTTATCCTGTGGAGAAAACCCATAAATGTGTCCACTGCGATCTATCTTAGAAAGGCTTTGCCGGAAATATCCTGCATGATTTCTTGGCGCAAAAAAGTCATTAGTCGCTCGGATATTTTCTGGATAATTGGTCGCTCCTTTCTGCCTCAGAGTATCCATCATATAGCGGATCACATTCCATAAATCATCACCCTTAAGGCCTGCTATTTCCATATTCGCAGACATTTTCAGCGTTTCAGGTTCAATCTGGACATATCCCAATCCCTCGATACCCGTTCCGATATCAGGGCTGACAAATTCCTGCATGATATAAAGAGCTGCCTGTTCCCTTTTTTGATCATCTGTCATTTCTGACTGCCGCTCAAGATCAAAGTTATATAAACCCGACTTATCTGCAGAATTCATAACCCGTTCTATCAGATCAGGAACACTTAGTTTTTTACCTTTCGCTTCCCTCAGGCACTGAAGAATAACCTTTCTCCACATCGCGAGATTGTACTTCTTTTCAAAGAATCCTGCAAAGAACGCAGCTTCCTGCCTATTATCTGAGAAAATCAGTAATTTCCTTCCTCTTTCGTCTTCCAGGTTCGTGGAAACAGAGTCATTAATATCATCTTCAAATGGATCATCGAAAGGATCTTCAAATATATCATCCGTCTTGGGATGCGCAAGCGGACGAGGTGGGATAGCATCATACAAACTCTTTGCAACAGCGAATGTTGCCGGTTGATTTGCCGTAAGAAATCTCTTAATCAACCCCTTTTTTGTTGCGCCACAGCAAGGACAGCAATTCGATTCACTGTCTTTTCCTGAGTATTTAAGGTTATATACAACTACAATTTTCTTGGGATCCGGATTTTCACAACAATCCGGAGAATGGTTTTCCGCAAACGAAGTTAACTTTCCACAGCAAAGACAAAGATGATATTTTTCAAGATCCTTCAGTTTATCGCTTTCTTCCATTGAATCATCTTCGTCAAACCCGGTTAGATCTATATCCTGACCATCAGAAACAAAGAGATATTCAGGTTTTTCCATACTGCTGGTCTGGGCAAAATAGTCCCCTTGACTGCTTCGTATAATCTTTCCGACAAGATACTCCTGAGCACATTTTTGGCAATTGGCAAGTTCAAAGACAGAATATGAGTTGTCTCCTTCCCAGACTTTCTCCTTGCGGTCGAGATATACCATCTTTTTCGGGTAAAACTGAGTAAACATTCCTTCCAAAGACTTTATGAACAGATGGTATCTTGCAGGAAGCAGTGCTGACTCATACTCACTCTTTTTCGCAGCTGCAGCAAGTTCAATTAAATCGATTAACGCTTCCTCTTTGTCATGCTTTAACGGAATATCATCAAAGACATAATCAGAAACCTCTTCGATTTTCTTCGGTCTACTTTTTAAGGCATCATAAACCCTGAAAAGACGTAGATCAGAAGCAAGAGCATTAAATAAGTATAATCCCTTCTCACTCTCGGGCATGTTCGTTGTCTGTTCTTTCAGTCTTTGATAATCCTTCGGGTCAAATGCTCTTGCACCTGTTGGAATCTTTCGGTCAACTCTCTTTGTCGTTATGATGTCTTTCTCATTAAATGGCTCATCAAATAGATTCTGAGCAAATTGAGCCAGACCAGCCTTACCGTCTTCGCTGCCTAATGTTGCAGACGTTGCGATACAACGAAAAGATCCATGCATATTATGACGGATTCTCTCTTTCACTCTGCGAAGTAGATATGCGATTTCTGTTCCGTTTGCTCCTTTATAAGTATGAGCTTCATCAATAACAATAAATCTCCAGTTCTTAGCAGATGTATTATCAAAAAATGGTGCTGTGTCCGGACGGAGCAGCATATATTCAAGCATGGCATAATTCGTCAAAAGAATATGGGGAGGTTTTTCGGCCATCATCTCTCGGCACATCATTTCGTTCGGGATAGAGTTTTTATACGCCTCATCTGTGTCTGACATGTGGGCAATATCATACTCTTCGTGCATACGCAGTTCTGCCTGCTCTGCAGTCTCCTTGCTGCGCTTATGTGCCGTTTCACCTGTATATCGGCCAAATGTTATATCCGGATAATTCTTGAGGAGTTTACGAAGTTTTTTCTGCTGATCATTTGCCAAGGCATTCATTGGGAAAATAAGCAATGCTCTTACGCCAGGATCAAGCGTACCCTCTTCTTTTTCCCTCATCAGTGCGTTAAATATCGGATATAGATAGCATTCTGTTTTTCCTGAACCAGTACCAGTGGAAACGACCATATTTCGCTGTTTTGTAATTATATGGCGTAATGCCTGTTCCTGATGAATACGTAGTTTCCAATCCTCGTAATGAACACTTTTTCCCATTACTGCGAATTCTTTGCTGATAAGCCCTTCACCTACTAATTCTTTCAGACTTTTACCCTCAACAAATGGCAGTGTCGTTTCAAGATATGGTCCTTTTACAAATTCCGTCCTACGGACTGCATTATGAGCCAGGTTTGTAATCTCTTCATCTTTGACACTCAGGATAGATGCTATATAGTTCTTATAGTCTGTTCTTATTTTGTCCGTTGTCACACGGGGATTCATAGACATATCTTTTCCTCTTTTCCGACAAGATAGATAAATGTACTAGCCATAATCAAATCTCTTTTAGCCATACGCGGAGCTATTATCATGGCATCCAGCATAAACTGTTCACCAGATCTGACCGCCCATCCGTATTTTCTGTATTCTGAAGGAAGCATCACCAAAAATGCAGCTAACCCTTGCAGATAAAAATACCTTGCATAATTATTGCTATTCATGTTGGCCATAAGATCGCCCTGAAATCTGGAGCGAAGCGCTGCATTGTAACGCTTTAGTATTTTTCCAAGGCTGGCCTTCCTTTCAAGCTCATCTATTGACTTAAGAATGTTAGAACACTCTGACTGCACGGCTGCTTTCATCATATCAACTTTCCACGATACCATACTGCCATTTTTATCATGATTAGCAGTATACCAATTTACATACTGATCCACATATCGAATCCTATCAAAGTAGATTCCATAATCAGGCTTTTTAGAAATATTGAAAGTAACTGATTTCCAAGTAATGTCGAGCATTGCCATCAACGGTTCAAAATCGCCGGATATTTCCTTGGTAAGTTTGATCCTCACTCTACAGGGGCTATATTCTCTCATGAACTTTTTCTGTTCAATGGCAATTACGGCAGGATCTTCTTCATTCGGAACATCCAGCATACAACGAATAGCCTCTCTCCCGATTATGTCCCTATATTTGTCACGTCGGATCGTATTCCATACAGAGTCATTAATACCCATATGAAAAAGGAGCGCCAACTCTGTTGATTTGCTCTCCAACTGCTCGGCCAGAAACTTGGAATCTTCTGAACCTCTTTTAAAAAGGAGCAAACTATACTCTTGCACGCAAATATCGAATATTTCCTGCGAGCAATTAAGTCTTGCTAAAAGGCGAATCAATTCCAACCGGCTTCGTCCATCAAGTATGCACCTGGAAATCTCCTGCATGCATTTTTTAATAGAATTCTTCTTTGCATCGGCACATTTTGCATTTATAAAAAAGGCTAGTGCGATAATACGTTCGTAATCATATTTATTAAATGTCGTTTTTTCCAGATCCTTGACTCTTGAAAGCATTGAATAACTTATGCCAGTTTGTATATCTTTATTACTCCCAGCTTTTACCACTTCTCTAATAAGCAAATCAAGCCAATCGGAAATAGTAATAATACGAGCCCCCTTTGGTCGCGTACTAACATACATTGTGTTCTTTCCACTGGTTAGTTCCACACCAAAGTCATCCTCGAATACAAAATCATATTTCTGCCGTTCGCCTTCTATGACATATAACCCTTCTTCAAGAGGCCTCGCACATCTATAAATGCGAATATTTCTTGACTTATCCAATATAGATGATGAATAAGGCAGCACCATTTCAAAAGGATCTGGGCCAAATCTCCTTACTGTGAGATCTTTTTTATCATCTTTAATACTTAAAACGATATACCCTTTACTCGTGTACGCAGGGCGTTCTGCCATTTCAAGTGTATCTGTCACCACGATGATTGCTATAGTTTTATCCTCATCGTCACCGCACCACAATTCAATTCGTGCTGGTAGGGGGCATGAATTTAGTGTGTCAAGAAAAGACATAAGGTTAAAATTAACGCACCCAGTTTGGGAAAGAGAAATGCTTTCCTCCTGCTCAATACCATTTACGGTACGAAGTTTAAGTTTATATGGGTAGTCCTTGTATTCTCCGAAGCATTCAATACCAACCCAGTATTGGCTCTTGTTCAGTTCACTCAATCCCAATCTCATCAGTTTGTCTGTGGATTCTCCCAGAATCATTCCCTGAGAATCCAGTATATCTATAGCAAACGGATTTACCGGAAGTTTAATGCTACACGCAAAGCCTTCATCCTCAGCAGTCGACTTAAGAATACATGTTACAGTCCCGACATTAGTCGGGCACTCCACTTTATAATTAGTTTCATCGCTAGTCACAACACAGTCCGGGAACTCAAGTTCCCAATTATCTATGCGTTGAAAACGGTAAATCTTCTTTTCTTTGCGCAGCAACTGCTTTGGCCAGTTTAAGATTGGGCTGTAATCTGTCTTAATCTTTGGTACATAGCTAAACTCAATCTGCTTAAGAAAATGATCGTACTGATACAGCCTGATACTATATGTACCAAATTGAGAGAAAACCTTTTGTTTGTATTTCTTCAAATTCAGAGAAGCCTTACCCTCCGTAAAAGCATTGCTGATGTCTACATCCAGCTTAGCTATCCTTACCTCAAATCCATTTGTAATCGTTCCCTCATCAACAGCAATAATAAGCTCAGGAATATCTGTAAAAAGATGAGATTTCCCATCTTGTGGAAGTGAAAATAGGGGTTTCCCATGAAAACTCATATCTATCTGAGGCCTTGTATTCAACGTCACTGAGGAGCCATTTATAAAATATGATACTGCTGCATCTCTTCCAGTAGGCTCAATAGATACAATTGAATATCCTTTACGATCGGTCGGATAATACTGATAATTAAGAGTTGTGTTTGTATATTTCAGAATCTTAACCGACTCTGAATAGATCATAATTCCATAAGGAAACGGCAGATAATTCGGAGTGATCATACGTCCATTTGAATTAAAGAAGACTATGCTATCATCGCGGATCCCATCTATAGACCAGTCAACGATTACATCATCTTTTACTCCATCAAAATCGTATAAGGTAATGCGGTAATTCCTTGCTGGACAAATTGGAACGGTAATAGATTCTACATATCTTTTTCCCTCATCACCAAATACACTCATCCGCTTGCAGATCTGTTCTTTATTATCCGCAATAATGACCCACTCAACATCATCTACCCACTCATCCTTCATGATAGTACGTGGCAAAACGAGGCATAATCCTCTCTTACCATTTTCAAAAACTAGATATGGCTTTGCTTGGTACTCTTGTTTCTTACGGTGTGAGGCTGCTTCCTTTGTTTTCTCTTTTTCTTTCCACTCTGAATAATTTCCAATATATTGAGATTCACCTGACATGTTTTGGTCAACAGCCAGCATTGCATCATGCACTTCGAGAACGAATTCGACAGCTCTATCGCCTCTAAATCTTTTAAAGAAACGAAGCATCGGCATACGAATCCGATAAGAACGCATTGCAACCAGATCTTCAATGATTAGTTGAGGATCAAAAACAGAATAAGTATCGTATTTTAGAACATAGAATAAATCGTCAAGACTGCTTTCCGGAGGTCTCCCAGCCTCATACAAGATCGGTTCAAGATTAACCCGCCGCTCATCTTTTACATCACTAAAATCAAATCCATATTTTCTGAACATGTTTCTAGCGCATTGTCCCATCTCAGTCTCTGCAGAGTTATTAATTGGTATATTTAGTTCTTGGCCAATTAATCCCCAGAAATTGACATTATATTCATATCTTACTAAAAAGATTAAAAATGTCGTCAATGAACACGGATAATGGTCGCAAATATAGCGAATATCCACTGCTTTGTTTTCCAAAAGGGTTCTAATCCTTGCCTTAAGAATCTCATACTCATTTTCAGAAAGCGCAATATCTCCCCAGAGTTCCTTACCCTTGATCTCTGCAATAATACTCTTTTCAATATTGGTTAGTGACTTCCCCTCTTGTATTAGATGCTTCATTTCACGTTTCTCCAATGTGTCTCTCAAGAAAGAGTGCGACCTCTTTTGCAGCTTCATGTCATATTCAATCAAGACCAGTTATCACAATTCTTGTTTTTGAATTATAATTGTTCGATTTTGATCCATCGGGACTTTTTCCATTACTTTATCACCTTCAGGTGTTTCCACAATGAACCATCCGTTTTGCATGTTCCTAAAATCTCCCTCGGTTATCTCAACTTCATCTTCATCGCAATACTCTTCCAGGTACTCCTCATAACTCATATCATCAATATAATCATCCGGCTCCCTATACCAGGAAGAGGAACGCTCTATCAGCTCTCCCTCAGCATAGGAAATCGCAAAATTCATGTATTCCCCTGAGCTTTCACTGGCATTAACTATCCCTGATATTACAAAGTTAGAATCAAACGATACAGAAGCAATTTTTCCTGCAATCTCTGTGATATCCCGTAGATATACAACGTTATGGGATCTTTCAACTCTTAGATACCTACTTCGAATAAACTTATCTTTATCAAAGATGAATGAATCATTTTCAAAAGCATTGCTCAAAATATCGGCAACCTTTTCAATACTCTCTCCACTGGAAATAAACCTAATTGAATAATCAGAATATGCTTGCATACCTTTCCTCCTTAACACCCACCATATCTTCGGTGCATTTCACCGTGAACTATCCCACTTCTGATTGATCTCACGATATTTCAATCTTTTTTTCTTTTTGCCCATCTTTCCGAGCATCCTTTACAAACACTATCTTCTTGATCTTCGTAAGCGGAAACCCGCAGTTATCGCACACTCCGCCCGTCATCTCCGCGCCGCATCTTGGACAATTTGTTGACATTCAAATATCTTCCCTCGGTTAACAATTCTGAGAAATCACGACCTTGGTACCGTGTACCTTTAAGAAGTCTTAGCGTAAACTGTTTTATCTTAATAAATAGCGCACTTCCATATTGCAGTAACCGTCTATTGCGTCATCCACAATAAGCCTTCTCCTACCTTTTTCAGCCTCCCATTATTCCAACAGAAATGCCTCTATAGGATAAAAATCCTCAATATCTTCTACTATCTATAAATAGCTTCGGAAAACATCGGCTACATTTTCATCCTCGATCATGGAAATGAATCTGTTCGCCACATTTTCTTCGAGGACATCTTCGTATTTATGTATAAAATTCATAACCTGTTCTGCCTCTCTGCGGTCCTTCTCGTTATCAGAGGACATTCCATATATCAGTTCGTTGACCGCATAAACAAATTCCTCGTTATCTTGCCACATCTTTGCAAATACACTGCCAATGTAACTGTCTTTGTTCGGAACAACATCCTGGCCGGAACAGTAAACGTTCTCGTCCGCGTCGCTGCCACACGTGTCGATATGTGCATATCCCTCGTAGATATAATAAGAAACGTTAAATCTTTCCTTCGCTTTTTTAATCGCACCATACATAGCATGCGAAACATCCACAAGACGTTCTCCAAAATTTGCCCAGTATACCGGAGGCATATATGTAATAAGAATCGTATCACCGTCAATGACGTAGTCGACATGGTAGCTGCGGATCTTGTCCGGATAGAAGCCTTCGAAATCTTCCTCGCAGTCATCTTGGTTTTCCGGGGCAATATTCCACACAAACTCCCCGTCTTCCATCATGGCACATCCTAAATCATCATCATTAACGTCCAATAGACAACTACCCCACCTTTCCGCGATTTTCCGAATCTCTTCTTTTGTCTTTTCCAAGTAAGCGGCTTCTATGAAGCCCCAGACTTCTTCCGGTTTCTTACCGTGGCAGTATACATATGCATGACAAAACGAATATCCTCCCATCATGTGTGCAGTATACAGAAAAGTTATCGGCACCTTCGGATTAGTGTTAGACGATATTGATCTTCCCATAGTTTTTACCTCCTATGTATTCATTCGCACTAATTCTCAATATGCAATATTGATCAGCCCACTACGTATCTTCGCAAATCAACACCGTTATCCTGTGCCATCTGAAGCAGTTCCTCAGGCGTAGCATTGTCTATATCAAATGCTTCCATCAGTGCGCCGCCAAAGCCGCCTCCAAAATAGGCCCCAAGAACATCGCTGCGTAAATCTTCTCTAAGTCGCTCGATATCAATTGTGACTATTGTATTAGACATTGGCTCACTCCTCTCATACTGGAATCGGATACTCCATCGCCACATTCATAATGTGGGCAATGTTTTGCTCGCCTGCGAAGCGATACCTGTCCGTAAAGTCTTCTGTCAACGGCAGCCATAAAAGAGGATTGGTCTCTTCTTTGAGCAGAACATCTTCATCCAGTTTCCCAACATACATTTGTAGGTCAAAGCCCTGATGATAGTAACGGATGTCCATCAGGCGGTATAGACGGATCTGCTGTCTAGTGATGCCAGTTTCCTCGAATAGTTCACGATAGGCGGCTGTTTCTGAATCTTCGCCCGGCTCTACTTTGCCGCCGACGAAGTTGTACCGTCCTTTGTATGGGTTCTTCTGACGTTTGCAGAAAAGAGCCCGGTCCTTTGTTTTGTTGAAAACGATGATACAGTTGTAGATCAGATTCATTGATTTTCCTTTCAAACCATCCCAAAGGTTGTTTATCCACCTCACTGAAAAAGGCTTACTGCGTCATCCGCAATAAGCCTTTCTATAGTTTCATAGTAATATTGGGACAGCCATAATAATTATAGCGTCTTGAACCTGGCAATTCACTAGTTTGACCTTGATTAATTGGGGTCGGCAGTGTTTTGACCAAAAAGACGACCAACATGTGAATAAATGTCCCCTGTGGGTCGTATTCTAGATAAATCCCATAGATAACGTTAAGTGTATTTCTAACTTCCACCTGTGTAACACAAAGTTCCATCCTGTAGAAGTTACTCTTACACAACTTTATGCATTTTTTAGCATAAAGTTGTATTCTGCATTTCTTTACTCATGCTATACTCCACACGAGATTCCTGTCTGTGCAGAATGGAGGATCTCTTGACTGATATTTCTAAAGGTAACCGTAAACATATGACCCTGTCTGACCGCATTATCATTGAACAGGGACTTAACCAGCAGATGACCTTCAA
>Ga0256404_1009861_pt1 | contig 13478 bp, 11 predicted proteins | sample RumenRJG_01DNA_FD_185990 | JGI IMG/M metagenome (GOLD analysis project Ga0256404, IMG submission 185990) | Bovine rumen microbial communities from Lethbridge, Alberta, Canada - RJG_01 | ecosystem: Host-associated > Mammals > Digestive system > Stomach > Rumen | place: Canada: Alberta | collected...
TCGGGAGCCGCGGCAATAAGATCGTGCTGGCAGAGTGGAAAAAGGCATAAAAAGACAGAGATCCCGGATACGGATCAGGAAAAAGCGGAGAGGAGCGGGAATGCGCTCCTCTTTTTTTACGCCTCAGCGGGAGCAGTGAACGTGCGATAAGAAGGGAAGTCATGACGGAAGGGATCGCGCACTCTTATTGAATTGACACTATTATGCGGACTCTATCCCCGGAAGAGAAACGCGAAGGATACGCCCGGATCATCGAGGAAACTTTTTCCGAAAACGTCAATCCTGCATCGCAGGTCATCTAATCTCTGATTCGCAATATGTCTATGGATCGTATTTACTTTATAAAATTGCTTTATAAAATGATTCAAACGGGCAGTCAGTGCGTTAAAAGATGCAGGCTGTATGATCAAAGAAGCGTCTTCTCCACATCCATCTCCGTGAGTGACGCCTTCGTGATTTCCTCCGGATCCGCGTCAGGACGGAGCCAGTCGCCGACGGCTTCGCGAGGGAGGATCACAGGCATCCGGTCGTGAATTTTCAGCAGCGTCTCCGACGGCTCTCTGGTGAGAACGGTAAAAACGGGATAGCGGATGCCGTGCGCTTCTTCGATCCGGTACAGCCCGGCGAGAAAGGTTATGCTTTCGCCCCCGGGACGGATCGCGTATTTCTGACCTGTCCTGATTTTTCCGTCCGCCTGTCTTATATGTTCCCATTCGAAGTAGCAGGATGCGGGAATCATGCACCGGTGCATTCTCCAGTCCTCTGAAAAAGATTTTTTCGTCATCGCGCTCTCAATCCGTGCGTTTATGACCGGACGCGTCAGTCCCCCGATGTGATATCCCCAGATCATCGGAAAAACAGCCTGCTTTCCGTCCCGGCCGGGCGCAATCACCGCCGCCATATCCGTCGGACGAATTTCACCGTGGCATGCAGGCTTCTTCCCCAAAATGGCATGCATCCGTCTGGCGAGAGCGGAATTTACTGCGGCATCGACATATGAGCCCAGTTCATCGTCATCGGAACGGTCAATAAAAAATCTCGTGCACATATTCCTCCTGCCTCAATCCCAGTGCATTATCCTGGCTATCTGCCTCCAGTATATCAGAAAAACAGAAGATAACCGGAACGGCATTTTCGTGCTGGCCTCCGGCCCGCTTGATGCTGCGCTGCCGTTTCCTTTTCGTCAGTGGAAGAGCCAGCAACTGAAAACCACACGTATTCATCAGCACAGAACCAGAAAGATTTCAACAAGGATATGTACACACGATCTGTCAGCGGGATACGGTGCCTTTGCGGAAGCGGAGATGATTCTGCCGGAGGCGGAGCGCGCCGTCTCCGATCGGAGCGGGGTGGAAAAAACGGCTCGACGAGGATTGCAAGAGACGACCGTGACATCGTTCACGATCATCGGGAAATGCATTCCGCATCCGACAGCTCCCCGAGAACCTGCTTTGCGTTCGTGCGGATATGCGTGATGAATTTTCTCGCGGCGTACGGCAGCGTCTCGAAATCACGCCACCCCATCGCGATGGTGCGGTGGAAGGGTTCCCGGATCGGGATGACGGCCACATCCTTCGCCGCCCCGGCCAGCGTCAGCCGATACATCAGCGAGTAGCCCATCTGCTGCCGGATCATGGCGAGAATGGTGTAGTCATCGGTCACCTTGAAACGGATGTCCGGTGTCAGATTATGGGCCTCGAACGCCTTCAGTGCGACACTGTAGCGGCCCTCGTCGAGCAGAATACAGGGGAGAGAGGCGAGCTGCGACAGCGAGACGGAGGAAAGGACGGCCAGCGGCGAGGAAAGCGGCAGAACGGCCATCATCGTGTCGGTGTAGATGGTTTCCGTCTGCAGACCGGAGACAAATTCCGGGCTGACGAAACCGAAATCCAGATCTCCGCTTTTGATGCCTGCGGCGATCGAAGTGTATTCCCCCTGCAGAAGCTCAAAGCGCGTCTCAGGATAAGAGACGAGAAAGGAAGAGATCAGAGGAGGCAGAAGATTCTGGCTGATACTCGAAAAGGTGCCGATCCGGATGAGAGAGCCGGTCAGCCCATGCATTTCTTTCATCCGGACATGCAGCGCCCGTTCCCCCGCAAGAATCGATTCGAAATAGGGAAAGAAGATTTCGCCGTCCCGGGTCAGCGTGATGCCGTCGTGCGATCGCGTGATGAGCACCGTCCCGAGCTCCGCCTCGAGGGAGCGGACGGCCTGACTCACGGCGGACTGAGTGTAGCCAAGCTCCTTCGCGGCACGTGTAAAGGATTTCGACCGGACAGCCGCGGCAAAAATTTCATATCGATGATCCATAAGAACTCCTTATGAATCTATCATAAACATCCTCTTTACTAATTTCAACTCCATGAAAATAATAGAGTCAGATCAATCAGAAACGGTTCATCCGGGGAGGCGGAAGATGGAAGCGGAAGCAGTAAAGCTGGAATTTCAGAAGCCGGCACGCATGTCCGGGAAGAGCGAAGTGCTGACCGGCATCCGGGACGGGATTCCGGTCATGGCGGGCTATGCAGCGGTGTCGTTTGCGCTCGGCATCTCCATGAAAGCGGCGGGCCTTACTCCGCTTCAGGGCATGTTCATGAGTCTTTTGAACAATGCATCCGCAGGCGAATACGCGGGACTGACGATGATCGCGTCCGCGGCGCCGCTCTGGGAGACGGCCCTGATCATCCTGATCACAAACGCCCGGTATCTGCTGATGAGCTGCGCGCTCAGCCAGAAGCTTTCCCAGTCCGTACCGGTGCGGGACCGGTTGTGCATCGGGTTTGTGGTTACGGACGAACTGTTCGGGCTGGCCGTCGCTCGTCCCGGACGACTGCAGCCGGCCTATTACTACGGGATGATTCTGGCGGCGGCTCCGGGCTGGGCCGTCGGAACGTTTCTCGGCGTCTCCGCCGGCAGGGCGCTGCCGCCGATCCTCGTCGGCTCGCTGAGCGTTGCCCTGTACGGGATGTTCCTTGCGGTCATCATCCCGCCGTGCAGAGAAAACCGGGTGCTTGCGGGGCTGGTCTGTCTTTCATTCGGAGTCAGCCTTCTTTTTACCGTGATGCCTTGGCTTCGCTCCCTTTCGGAAGGGACCAGAACGATCGTGCTCACCATCGCCATCTCCGCGTTTGCAGCGTGGAAGTTTCCAGTGGGGGAGGAACAGCCGGAATGAATGTGATTCCGTATATTCTTGTGATGACAGCGGTCACCTACGCAGTGCGTGTTCTTCCTCTGACGCTGCTGAGAAAGCCGATTTCCAGCTCGTATCTCAGATCGTTTCTGTATTACGTTCCGTATGTGACACTCGCGGTGATGACATTCCCCGCAATTCTGAAGGCAGCCGGCTCCCCTCTGGCCGGTCTTCTGGCATTCGCGGCCGGCATCCTTCTCTGCTGGAAAAAGGCCGGCCTCTTTCCGACCGCGATAGGCTGCTGCGCCGCGGTCTTTGCCGCGCAGATGCTGGTGAGATAAACTTTTTTCGTCCCTGCCGGATTACTATGCATGATGAGACCGTTCCCTTCCATCTGTCAGGGAGCGGCCTTTTTCTTCTATGAAAATACTGTCCGAAACCGACCGCGTGAGTAAGAATCCATCCGATTGGTACGCATACCCGGATATTGGTCTCTGGGACGAAAAGGGTGAGAAGACATGCGGGATTTATCTTTTTTCGTCTGATATACTGAACAGAACCATAAACAGAATGCGGTCTGTAAAGACGGCGTGATCTACGACCTGTTTCTGTACGGGAAATTGCGATAAAGGTCTTCGGGATTGGATCTGCGTCGTATTATACCACATATATAAGAGGCTTCTTATGGTAAGATAAGAGAAGCGAAACAGCGCATCAGGGAAAAGATTCGAAGGGCAGGAGCTTAGCTGCTCTCAGGCCCTTTCTTCTAAATAGAGAGTGGTGAATCAGATGACAGATACTCGGCAGCGGAAAGCTGCGAGACCGCTTGTCAACAAGTGAAGACGCTTCTTCGGAAACGACGGGGCAAAACCGGATGATATACTTGTCAGGAGAAAACAGATGGAGGTATCCTGAACGTATGCTGTATATTCGAGGAGACACACACCGGCAGTTTGCCGGCATCCGGGTATTCTGTGCGTGGAAAAAGACAAGCAAGGCGGATATTCTGATTATCACCGGAGATGTCGGGATTAACGGAAGAAATTCCAGGCAGGATCGGATTCTTAAAAAGGAGCTGCAGGAGCTCCCTATCACATTATTCTGTCTGCGCGGCAATCATGACCGGAGACCCTCTTCACTGGGCAGCTATCGGGAAAGCATTCTCTATGGAGGTGTGGTCTATCGGGAAGAGGAGTTTCCGGATCTCCTGTTTGCCAGGAGCGGAGAGACGTATTCCATGAACGGGCGGCAGATTTTTGTCATTGGCGGCGCCTCAAGTTCTGATCGCGCGTACCGTCTGGAACACGGGCTGCCCTGGTGGCCAGACGAACAGCTCTCGGAAGCAGAGCGAAGATATGTGGAGCAACAGCTGGCGCTGCGGGGGTGGAAGGCGGATCTGATCCTTTCTCATACGATGCCGGAAAAATACATTCCGGGAGAATGCCTGCAGAGAAAGAGAGCGACAGGAAATCCGGATCTGTCCATGGAGAGATGGATGGACCGGCTGGAAGAAAAAACGGCGTACCGGAAATGGTATGCCGGGCATTGGCATGTAGAGAAGCAGGTGACTGACCGAATGGAAATACTGTATCAGAATTATAAAGAGGTGGAGCATGGATGACAGAACAGACTGGTCCGTAGAATTTGTTGAAAATGAGAGCAGGCGCATGGAGATCATGCGGAAAGGGTTCGCAGAGCATCTTACAAGCAAAAGGGTAAATGAGCTGCTGTTGGAAAATTACTGTGAGGCCCTGTATGCCCGCAATATCTATGAGGCTGCGCTGATCTACTGCTTTGACCATAAAAAAACGTATGAGGAGTGGAGACAGATGGCCGCTATGTGTGATCAGGCTTACTGCCCGGAGCAGGGGAAGTCCGGAACTGTCCTTACGCTCTCGGCGTTGCGGGAATATGTGGCAAAGGGGTCGCAGAAGGCAGGAAGCAGCCTTAATACCGCTTTCATCACCCGGGGAATGCAGACCGAGCTGGAGAAAACCGAGAGCGATGAAAACTTTATGAGCTTTTTGCTCAAAAATATCGAGAATTTCAGCGCCGTGCGGGAGAAAGCACGCTATTATTTTTCAAAATACACCATGCTCTATATCGATGAGAGAATACAAAAGTATCTGTCTGCATGTGAAAAGGTGGATCTTCTCAGGTGCCGGAAGGCAGGCATGCTCTCCGAGGAGGAAAAAAGTCCGGAAAAAACGGCGGTAGAGGAGCTCTCTTTTCTGAAACCGCTGAAACCACTGCAACGTTCTGCGGATACGGCGAAATTTGACACGAAAGGCTATCTGTCCATGGATGAAAAAAAGAAACTGCTGGCAGAAACGTCTCTGACCTCTGGCGGAATCTTTGATGCCATGAACCAGTATTATTTCGGTTATATCTCCATAGACTGGCTTGAGCTCTGCCTGGAAATGTATCCGGATATTGAGGAATGGCCGACGGAGACCAGGCGGAAGATCGCGCAGGCACTAGGCTATATCCGTCCGGAGACTACGCCGGAGGAAGAGGCGCAGATTCTGGACTCTCTGGAAGAAAGGATCATGGAAAAAGAGGTCGAGCTGGAACAGCAGTGGGACAGAGCGTATGTGAGAAGGGAGGATGCGGCTGCAGCCTTTGCAGGAGCAGACAAGACTTTCCAGCACGAAGCGGCGGGAGAAACAGCGGAAAGCATAGCTGACCCCAGGGTACAGGAAAAAAAGGCGACACTGGCATTTCGCGATTTCCTTCTGGGCAGAAAAGACGTCAACCGGAGAACGCTGATTATGTATCTGATTTTTATCCAGGCAAGGACAGCGCTGACAGAGGAGAACAAAGTTACGGTTCCGCGGCTCAATAAAATCCTTCTGAACTGCGGCTTTTCCCAGCTGCAGCCGAACCGGGAGTTCGACCGGTTTGTGATGGGATTTTTAAAGGCAGAAGACCCGATCGTCTATTTTCAGCTCTTTGTACAGGACAGATTAAAAAACCAGAAGGAATCTGTCCTGTATGCGATCTATGAAAATTCCTACAACCATCAGAAAGAACTTGTACGGGATATGCTCAGGAAAAGGTTGATGTGATGGCGAAAAATACAGGGTACAGCAGATACCTTCCAAACGGCAGTATTCTGTTGGAACGGTATAAGATTATCCGGGCTCTCGGACAGGGCGGGTTTTCCCTCACTTATCTTGTTTATGACAGCGATCTGGCGGTTAACGACGCCCTGAAGGAGTGTTTTCCCTCGAAGATGGCAGTGCGGGAGGCGGATGGTAAAACGGTCTCTGTCCTGCAGGAACAGGAGAAGAAATTTTCACATATCAGGGAGTCTTTCCTAAAAGAAGCGGAGTTCACCTTTGGCGATTATGACCAGACAGGGATCTGCGCCGTAAAAGACTATTTTGAGGCGAACGGAACCGTCTATATTGTGGAAGAGTATCTTCCGGGAGGCACCTTCAAGGAATATCTGCGGCAGAGACCGGATCACCGGCTGCCGGTAGAGGAACTGCGGAATCTGTTTCTTCCTGTGATGAAGGGATTGGCCTTCCTGCATGAAAAGGGAAGCATTCATGGTGACATTTCCCCGGATAATCTGATGCTTGACGGGCAGGGAAGGATGAAAATTGTGGATTTTGGCTCTTCCTGGCTGTATGCGGAAGAAAAGAAAAATTACAGAACCTGCACGCTCAGCTATGCGGCGCCGGAACAATATCTGTCCGGCGGAATCATCGGGCCGTGGACCGATCTTTACGGCCTGTCCGCGGTTCTCTACGAGGCGTTTACCGGAAAATCTCCGTACAGCGCGGAAAAACGCCGGAAAGGAAAAGAACTTCGGCCTATCCGGGACTTCGCAGATGTGGAGCCCGGGGTGGAGAGTGCTGTCCTGCAGGGGCTGCAGCCGGATATTCCGAAAAGGTTTTTCTGGATGGGAACGCTGATGGAGCGCCTTGGAATGGCGAGTGAGGATGTCCAGAAACGACTGCCGAAAACAAGAACACAGTGGAGTGAGGCCTGGATACAGGCCGCCATTGCCCCCTCCTTTCTTACCGCAGGGCGGAGACGGATGAGTAAGAGACAGAAAACCCTTTTGAAGCGGACGGCACTTGCTCTGGCGGTGGGGTATGGCACGCTCCTGGCGGGAACGGCTTTCTATCTGCGGACGCACCCGGTGGAGACGTTCCGCCTGCGGTTGCGGCTGGCCAGGGTATCTGCACAGCGGCAGAACAACAGTGCCTTTTATCCGGTGGATGCCACTCTGCTGAGAACGCTGAAAGATTATCCATCAACGACCACGGATTTTCGTGTCACCTATCATTCTGTGCCGGAAAGCTGGTTCAGGGAGCACCATATTTACGGCAATCAGGACAGTCTGTTTGCTGCGGATGTGGATTTGATTGAGGATGTCATGGCGTATACGTACGGTCAGAAGGTCCATTTGAAATCCTCTGAGTTTTCCGGGGAGACGATCTATTATCCGGAATATCAGGATCTTGGTGCACATTGTGAGGCAGAGAACACGTACGCTATTCAAACGGATGATGCAAATACTGGCTCAGCCATTAAGATCGACTATGACATCAGGGACAAGCGGATCATTCATCTGTCGGTCGATGGCTCAAAAGAGGTTGTTTCTGTTTTTCTGCGGGAAGTCTTTCCTTATCTTGACGCGGGAAAATACCTGAACGATGCGGAAATAGAAGAATTATTTGCGGCGGCGCATCGGCAGAAGAACCATTATAAAGCGAAGTCATCACAAGTAGAAGGAGTCAAGTGGGAGACGAATCGGAGTGGCTGTCTGTTTCTGGAAGAAAATCCTTTGAATCCGGATCTTTTCTATGACTATTCTCTTGACGTTTCAAGGACAGATGATGTCTTGTTCGGATGGTTTGGATACCATAACTATTGAGATATAGATGCAGCCTGTCTGCGGAACGGAGCAGATGCTGCATGATGGAGAATAGAATCCCTGCGAAGATAAGAGACGGAATTCACCAAATGGTTTCAGCATAGATTGAGGAAATACGGATCATGGAATTAGGATCGGGGAGCATCCTGAACAACAGATATCGGATCATAAAAAGGCTGGGGCAGGGTGGTTTTGCCATAACCTATCTGGCCGGAGATCTGCAGATGGAAAAAGAGGTCGTGATCAAGGAGTTTTTCCCCTATACCCTGGCGTCTCGTGACAGGGAGAGTGTGGCTGTGCTGCCTCCGGCAGGAGAGCTGCAGATAATCTATCAGAAGTACAGACATGATTTCCTGAAAGAGGCCAAAATACAGGCGTCTCTGTTCGAGATCACCGGAGTTGTCAAGGTGCTCGGATACTTTGAGGAAAATGAGACGGTCTACGAGGTCATGGAATATGTAGATGGCATCACCCTGAGGATGTTTCTGGAAGAACACGGAGAGCTCCGGGATTTCTCCAGTGTATGGAAACAGATGGAACCCGTTCTGGAGGCTGTTGCGGCGATCCATGAAAGAGGGTATGTGCACAGGGACATCAGTCCGGATAATATCATGGTCCAGAGGGACGGGCGCCTGAAGTTGATGGATTTCGGAGCCTCCCGTATGTATCAGCCGGATGCGGATCGACAGAAGACCATGACCGTTCTCATAAAGGATGGTTTTACGCCTCCGGAACAGTATAATGCGCACGGGAAACAGGGTCCCTGGACGGATATCTATGCGCTGTCGGCGGTTTTATACTATCTGCTTACCGGCTATACGCCCGAAAGTGCTATGGAGCGACGTGTGCGGGATACCCTGTTTCTGCCATCGGAATTTGGATGTGAGATCTCTCCGGAGACAGAGATAAAACTGGTGTCCAGGGGACTTGCCCTTGATCCGAAGGAACGGTACCAATCCGTCCGTGAGATGGAGAATGATCTGGTCGGAGAAGCAGAACAGGTACCGGTAGAAAAGAAAAAAAGAAGCGATTTCCTTCCCTCGGTGGTACTGCTTACTGCCGTCGCCGCCTGTTCTGCTGCTGCCGCTGTCGCATTTGCAGGTTCACTGCACCTGAAACCACCTGCACAGGCACAGGAGTATGACAGGGATTCTGCGGAAAGCACGGCGCTGCGGAAATTTCTGCAGAAGCACGCTGTTTCCAAAGAGAAGACTGAAAAGGGTACGGTGTATCGGCTGAAAGAGGCGGATGCAGCGGCTCTGAATCTGACCAGTGATATCAATTTTCTGAACATGACACGGGAAGATCTGCTCTCAGCGTATGCACAGGATGGAATCCGGGTGGAAACTGTCTCCGACCAGGCTGATCTCACGGTAACAGAACAGTATGGAACAGATTCGGTATATTTTATCAAGACACAGCGATTGTCTGTGCCTCAAAATGACTGCCTTGTGGTGGTGAAATATGACCTCTGTTCGGAAAAAATCCACCAGATTTCTATTGGTTTTCAGGAGGACACAGAAGATCTCACTGCATTATGCGGCATCAGCAGCGAGACACTGCAAATTGTACAGAACTGTCTTCAGCTTCCGGACAGTTACAGGGTAGACGAAAAAGAACTTCTGGACGATTTCTCCCGAATGGAAGCTAAGGAACCGGCCTGGATGTCCGGCTTTTATCTTGGAAGAGAAGCAAAGCTGCTTATCATTCATACTGATGCTTCTTTCGCGCCGACCATTCATTTTGTCTCTTTTGAGGATGGAATATCAGGGCTGTAAAGAGCCCATAGATGCCAGAGTCAGCCAACAGGTGCGGCAGATTGGAAGGAAAGAACTGCAAAACAGCGGAGCCGTTCCAACTACGGCTCCGTGTTTTCTGAAACGCCTGGAAAAAACAGGGCGTTCGATCAACGTGAAACCAACTGCGCTCTCCGGGACAGGAGGAAGAATCCTGCACTTTCCAGAAAAATCAGAGGTAGTGGGAAGCGAAGATCCCGTCCACATGGTTTCTGAGTTCTACCTCAGAGCGGATCTGGTCACTGTTAAACTGAATTAATTCCGTGTTAATCGCGATCCGTTCCAGATGTGCATTGGTCATCTGCGACGAGTTTGCAATTCTCTGGAGATCGCTGCTCACGGAGCCAATGGCATCCTGCATCTGCTGGATCTGCTGGTTGGACTTGTTTACAGCCAAGACTAAACTACGCTGGTTTGCCTCGATTCTGCTTAAGTGTGAAAGGATGATGTTCTGGTTGTCTGCGAGATGATCCATTCTCGATTCCATGCTGTAAAGATTGTAAGCACCTTCATGCCCCTCAAGGCTGACACATCTTCCTGATGCCAGATACTCGAAAAAGGCAGTGACGGCGGCACGGTTCCGAAAAGCCGGGTAGATTATATTGTAGCTGTAGATATGGTCCAGATCGTTTTTTATGACGGACAGTTCCGACTGCAGATCATGCAGGCGATTTTGCAATACACCAGCCAGCCTTTTCGCAGTCTGTGCCTTTTGCACGCTTTTGTCATACTCTTTTTTGCTGGCCACATAAAGATCTCTGTTTTTCTGGTTCTCTTTGGCAATGTTCTTATTGTCCATGTAGATCTTCACGTTTCCTACTGCATCACAGAATCCTTTTATCACAGCGATCAAACTGCCGATTATAACCAGGCCTAAACATGCCTGAAGAAAAAGGTCGTTCACTAATTCCAGCATAACGCATGCGAGCAGGTTGATAACAACGCCCAATGCAATTTCTTTTAAGGCCTTGTTTCTTTTCCGGGAAGGTTCGACAGCCTGCACCGGCTCCGGGAGAGGCATGATGTTGTTCAGATTCTGGATTGTGGTTTTTAAATCCAGAATCGCTTTTTCCTGGTTGAACTTCAGGGTTTCCATCAGATAGACGTCTCCGATATAGTTCTTCAATGTACTGCTGCTTAACATAAAATCTCCTCCCGTCTGAATGACAGAAGTCATATTTATCATCTGTCATCCGTCTGCATGTTATGTGTTCTTCTATGCTTCCATCATAGCCCCCGCAATTGTCCATTTTTTATGAGCCCGATTTGTTGTGCCTTTCTACTGGTAGATTACGGAAGCAGGGCGGGAAAACGATTATGCAGATCGGAAACATTCTTTTTACAGATGTTAAAGCCATCACGGTTTTCCTTATGCCAGAATAGAAGATGGGAATGGAGCAGAAGATTCAGGACGAGAAGGACATGCCACTGGTGAGAGCAGTACAGACAGGAAATGGAATTGATACTCAGGTTCTTCGGAAAGACAGGCTGCTGCACCGCGGTTTTTGCCGCATGGATACTGGTGAGATAAACACGACCGCGGCTGACTTCCGCTTATCTGCATTTCATTTTCTCTTCCATTGATCATGAAGAACCGATACCTGGTCTTCAATGATTTTCATCAGTCTGCTGCGGGCCTCAACAGTCGCCCATGCGATGTGAGGCGTGATCAGGATCTTCTCCGGATCCAGGACTTCCCGGAGCGGATTGTCTGCAGCCATCGGCTCTGTTTCAAGCACATCAAGACCGGCAGCGGCGATCTTTCCGGCGTTCAGCGCATCCCTGAGATCAGATTCCACTATAATCGGTCCCCGGCCGACATTGATGAGAATGGCGGATGACTTCATTCTGCGAAATGCATCTTTGTTCAGGAGCCCTTTGGTTTGCTCATTGAGCGGCGCATGGACGGAAAGGATATCGGAGGCAGCAAGCAGGGTGTCAAAATCCACTTCGCGGAAGATGCTGCTGTGATTTCTGCCGGAAGTGGAGAAGTAACGAACCTGGCATCCAAAGCACTGGGCTATCTCGCCGACCCGGCTCCCGATCGCGCCAAGTCCGATGATTCCCCAGTTCATGCCATGGAGTTCGTGGAAATGCCGTTCGAAATGGGTAAATGTGCTGTCGTTCACATAGGAGCCGCTTTTGACGTATCGGTCGTAGTATGGCAGATGCTCCATCAGATAGAAAAGCATGGCAAATGTATGCTGGACAACGGATTCCGTAGAATATCCGGCCACATTTCGCCAGGCGATCCCTCTGCGGTCCAGAAATTCCTTATCCAGGTTGTTTGTCCCTGTCGCGGTGACGCAGACCAGCTTCAGATGCTTCGCACATCCGCAGGTCTGTTCATTGACCAGTGCTTTGTTGAGAATCAGGATATCTGCGTCCCTGACCCGTTCGGGCATATCCTCTGGTTTCGTGAAGTCGTACATGACGACATCTCCAAAACGATTGAAACCTGATAAATCGAGATCTTCTCCCAGTGTCTTTCTATCTGGAAATACAATCTTCATACGGCCCTTTCTGGGAAATGAATTAGCGGACACTCCCTGCGTCATGCAAAAGAAACAAGTCTATTATCGCATCTCCCGAAAAATTCTCAATCCTTTCCATACAGATGATTCGGCGAAATTCGCAGAAATCGGTTCCGTATATCCGGTATCCCGACTTGCAGTAATCGGGTGTACGCACTCGTTTCAAAAACGGGTAAAAAGGGTGAGGAAAAGCTTAGGCATAAAAGCATAATTTATATGGGCCAGGATTTGATGCGCAAGAAATCGATAGACCCAGACCATAAGCATGAAGGGATGCAGCCGCATGTTCATCATGGATACGAGCACAATGAAGATGATCCTCCGAGAGGCGCGACGCGCCTTACGGCGGAGGAAGACATCATGAAAATGAGAGTTGAACGCCTATGGCTTGAGCGCTATAATGATTTTAACAAGTAGGAGCGGAGAAGACAGCAATGTGATGTATGAGCTTTTGCTCACTGCATGGGTTCCGGTGCAAGTCCGGGCGCTTGTTAGAGACATCTGAGTGATCAGGTGTCTTTTTTATACCTAGAAAGGACTGTGAAATGGACGGAATAGGAAGCTCTTTCAGTAAATCAAATAGCGCCCCTACACCGATGACTGAAGAGGAATTCTTGCGGGAGCGCGGCGTTGCGTACGCTGTATCGGGTGCGGGCATTGACCGATACGGCGGGGCAAATATGACACGGATGAGCGACAGGCAGCGGAAAAGAACCTTGTCCAGCATAAACAGCCTGAATGATGCTTATTATGAAAAGCGCGAGGCGGCGAGAAAAGAATACCAGAATCTGGTTGCCTCTGGAAAAATCCGGGATAAGACACGGGTGGAACGCATTATTGAAAATGCACATGGGCATCCGGACAACACTTCAACACAGGCTGCGCGCAGGATGGCGGCAAAAATGGGATATGACTGGAAAACCGGAAAGAAACTGAAGTGATGGGCGGAAATCAGTTCTCCGGAATATGGATTACGAAGACAGATCGCAGAGATGCGGTCCTTTTTTATGCCCGGAAAGGTGGTGATGATGGATGGCGAGACCGCGCAAGTACATTGACAAGGATGAGTTTGAGAAGCTGTGCGGCCTCCAGTGCACGAAGCAGGAGATCTGCGGCTGGTTTGACGT
>Ga0256404_1009862_pt1 | contig 13476 bp, 12 predicted proteins | sample RumenRJG_01DNA_FD_185990 | JGI IMG/M metagenome (GOLD analysis project Ga0256404, IMG submission 185990) | Bovine rumen microbial communities from Lethbridge, Alberta, Canada - RJG_01 | ecosystem: Host-associated > Mammals > Digestive system > Stomach > Rumen | place: Canada: Alberta | collected...
AATTGACGTTCTTGTTCTGTGCTTTATTTCCTGTTCGGTTTTCAAAGATCACTGCATCGCTTCTCGGCGAGTGCTCATCTAATCTATCGCTATTCTTTTGCCTGTGCAAGTAAATTTTAAAAAAAAAACCAGATTCTTCAGGAAAGAACCTGGCCCTTCTGTTTTGCCCTGTTACTGCTGCCGCAGCATCTTGAGATACTGGCGGTAATAGTCATTGACGAACTTCTCCTGAAACGGAACTTCCTGCCGCTCCATCATCCCCAGAAGAAGATCCATCTGACTTTCCACAGCTTCCATTACCCGCGCCGGATAATTCATCGTCAGCGCATGTTCCTGATACTCATCCTCATCCAGAATTTCATAGGAACGATCCGGAAACAGCTTCACATCAAGATCATAGTCAATGTTCTTGATCGCCTCCCCATCGTAGATGCTGGGCGACGCAAGGTTGCAGTAATAATAGACACCGCTCTTGCGGATCATTGAGATCACATTGAACCAGTGATGCTTATATAGAAAGTAAACTGCCGGCTCCCGCGTAAACCACTTGCGGCCGTCCGCCTCAACGACCCACGCCTTGTTTGTAACGACCGTATACAGATCATCTGTCTCTTCCAGAACAACGGCCTTGCACCAGGTACGATGGAGCGTCCCATTATGTTTATAGCTTTGGATCCACACTTCCGACCCGGGTTTCAATTTTTCCATCTGCGCTCCTTCCGGCGTATATTGTACTACACGCCCAAAAAAATGCTCCGTTGCCGGAGCATCCCACAGATCATTCCTTCAAACCGGATTCAGGCAGCGAACGGAACCTTTGCCTTCTTCAGACGGTCCACCAGCATCGGCACAACAATGATGCACACGATCATCGTCACCAGATTGTACCAGAGGTTGTAGCCGATCGAATAGGACCATGCCGCCGAAGAACCGGCTGCCGCCCCTTCCGGAAACCAGAAATAAACGCCGCTCAGCATCTGGAACACATATTTCAGAATCATGGAGATCACAATGCCGAACTGATCCCGGACCGCAAGGTACCAGACCGTAAATGCACAGATACCGGCGCCCACCAGCGCACCCACAACATAGGCCGCCGTGCCGTTCCAGGATTTGCTGATGCCAAAGAAGGCCGCAGCACCAAGAACGATTCCGAAAACAACCGAACCCGAACGGCTCATCTTCCTGAAAGGCCACAGTGCCGAAGCAAGACCGCACACAACCAGCGGCAGCACATAGTCAAGCAGAATCTGCGGAAACGTAACAAACCACATTTCAAAGCCAAGCACAATGCTGATCAGCCACGAAAGCACCGCATCCGCGACGCCCCACTTCCAGCCCATCTGATACGAGCAGATGAAGACGGCAATGAGCTCCAGCTCAATACTGCCGCCGTTTGGCATCTGAAGAACCGGAATCAGGTTCCCCACAAACTTCAGCACCACATACAGTGCCACGTAAAGCGCAAGATAAGCAATTGTTCTGGTCTTTGTCTGTTTCATAAAAAATCCCCCCTTCGCTTACCAGCGCAGAGGAGACGAAACAAACCTTCTTCTGAACTCCCTACGCTAGCATTAACTAGATCAGGTGATAAGGGTTATTCTCAGCCTCTTTCGAAGCACCCCTGTTCACGTTGGCAATTATAGCATCCTTTACAGTTCATGATAAGATCACCATATGAATACCGTAATCGAACAGATCAAATCATTTCTGGAAGAGCCGGACATGACGGCGGCCCTTGCCAATCTCTCTTCCCTTCTGAAGGAAACCTATCCCGGCACTAACTGGACCGGATTCTACTATGTCAAAAACAATGAACTGATCCTGGGCCCCTTCCAGGGCCGGCCGGCCTGCACCCATATTCCCTTTTCGAAAGGTGTCTGCGGCGCAGCCTACCGCACCTCTCAGGTACAGCTCGTCCCCGATGTGACCGCCATCGCCGATCATATTGCCTGTGACTCTGCCAGCCGCAGCGAACTGTGCGTCCCCGTCCTGGTCAATGGCGAATGTGTCCTCTTAATTGATATGGATGCGCCGACCATTGCCTATTTCACAGAAGAAATGGCAGCTGAACAGAAAGAAGCCGCCAAAGAAATAGCCAGCGCATGGATTGCCCACCGCTGGCCGAACTGAATCATTAACGGTACATCGAATAAATGGAGCCGCGCTCCAGAAATGCGGTCGCCGCATCAACCGCATCAACCGCCGAGAAGTACATTGCGTGGCAGTCTCCGATCGTTGTCTCACGGATCAGGCCCGCTTTCTGCATCGCCGGACGGATCATCTTGAACACCGAACTGTCCAGATCAAGGTTCAGAAAGCTGCGCCACTCCGTTTCCCCGTCCGCCAGCATCGGCGAACGTTCCACAAGAATCGGCCGGCATTGCGTCCGATACTCCGCCAGGTGCATGCATGTGACGGTATCAAAATCCGTTCCCAGCAGAAGCACATTTCCCTTCAGTTCATACAGCCGCGCCGCCGGCGACTCTTCGCCAAGCGGAAAATGCAGCGACTGCCGGTTACACATCAGCTTCGCATACCTGCCCCAGGCTGTATACGAATACACCGGATGACCGGAGCACACAACCCCAGGGCGATGGCGGAAATTCTCCGCCACAGCTCCCATTCCATTCAACGGCGTATTTTCCGGATCATAGGGAGGCATTGCTTCGCGGATCGTATCCCAGGCCGATGGCAGAGCGGGCGGATTTTCCCACGCCGAAGGATCCGTCTGTTCGCCTGTTTGTGCCGCCATCAGAATTGTTCCATTTTCACCGACGGTCTCAAGCAGCGCATCGACAACACATGCCGCCCCGCCGACAACATAGCCGAACGAAGAAAGAGAGGCATGCACCTCTGCGATTGTGCCATGCGTCAGACCCAGCTGCGCAAGTCCGTCTTCAATGGCTGCTTTTGTCACAACGGTGGAAACCGCTGATTCTTTCCCTGTTTTTGATATCCTGTCCATGTTTTTTTATTCTACTACGAGCGCCCGGGGTATTTCGCCGGCTTTTTTTAGGACATGCCGTATAATAAAGACGAAAACAGGCATTGCAGAACAAAGTTAGATAACTAAGGAGATCATCTTATGCTGAATATTCATGAATCCTCGGAAGACTATCTCGAGGCGATCCTCATGATCCGTGAAGAAAAAGGCAACGTCCACTCCATCGACATTGCCAATCTGAAGGGCTTTTCCAAGGCCAGCGTATCCATTGCCATGAAGAAGCTGCGTGAAAACGGCTATATCGCCATGGACAAGAACGGCCTCATCACCCTTCTTCCGCCCGGCGAACGAATTGCCGAGGATACCTACAAGCGTCATAGAACGCTGACCAGCCTCTTCAAGAAAATCGGCGTCGATCCCGAAACTGCCGAGAACGACGCCTGCCGCGTGGAACATGATATTTCTGAACTGACGTTTTCACGTCTTGTTGAACTGGAACAAAGTATTCCCGAGAAGTAATTGTTCTCACTCCGCCAGGGTGTTTCCTGTGCGGCGAACATAATGCAGCAGCCACCCGGCAAATTCCGACTCGGAAGCCGGGTATTTTTTCTGTATCCAGAGATCGATGGAATGCGCAACACCGGACGCCAGAAAATACAGCTGCACACTCTTCTGCAGCGAATCCTCCTTTGGCAGCTGCAGAAGCGTCGTATCCATATAATGAGCCAGCGCCTGAATCATATCCTCCTGAAATCTCTCATTCAGATGAAACAGAATATGGAACGTCCGCCCGTTCTCACGAATATAGGCAAGATAGCGCGACAGCTTGTCCTCCAGCTTTGTCGAAGAATCAAACTGCGGCGCCTGCTGCGCCAGCGTATCACGGATACTGTCAAGCAGCTCCTGCGGCGACCGGTAATGTGCATAAAAGGTAGAACGGTTCAGATCCGCCCGCTCAGAGAGCTCCGAAACATTGATTTTCGAAAGAGGTTCTTCCTCCAGAAGATCCAGCAGCGCATTCTGCAGCATCTTCCGGGTCATACGTGTACGGCGATTATCTTCTTTGTTCATTCCTACAGTTTACGCGAAAATGATGGATTTTCAACAGGATGTTCAGTTTAATGCCTCATTTACTTCCAGATCCGTAAACTGCCGCGTATACAGCTGATAGTAATAACCCTTCTGCGCCATCAGCTGCTTATGCGTACCGCGTTCAATGATCTTTCCATCGCGGACCACCAGAATCACATCCGCATGCACAATCGTCGAAAGACGATGGGCAACCATGAACGACGTCCGCCCCTTGATGACCGTCGCAATCGCCGACTGAATCTTCTGTTCCGTCTCCGTGTCGATGGAACTGGTTGCTTCATCCAGCACCAGGATCCTTGGATCCGCCAGCAGAGCTCTTGCAAAGGAAATCAGCTGCTTCTCACCGGTCGAAAGAAGATCTCCCCCTTCGCCGACTTCCGAATCCAGCCCCTTGTCCATCTTTTCAACCACTTGCCGCGCATCCACAAGATCCAGAGCGTGCCAGATTTCTTCGTCGCTGGCCATCGGATTGCCATAGCGCAGATTGTCACGCACACTTCCCGAAAACAGATGCGGCGTCTGCAGCACATAGCCGATATTGCTGTGCAGCCACAGCTGCGAACGCTCACGGGCATCTCTGCCATCAATCAGCACCTGACCGCTCGTGGGTTCATAGAAGCGGCACACCAGATTGACCAGCGTACTCTTGCCCGCACCGGTTTCGCCGACAATCGCAACATTGGTACCCTGCGGCACCTTCAGATTGAAGTGCTCCAGCACCATGTCATCTCCATCCGGATAACGGAAGCTCACATCCCGGAACTCAATGTCCCCGTACAGCGGCTCCCAGTTCTCCGTCTTCGGCTCAAAGGTATCTCCGTATTTTGCAATCACTTCCGGCGTATCCGTAACATCCGACTTCGTATTCATCAGCTTGTTGAAGCGCTCAATGTTCACCTGCACCGCGATCACCGCCGAAATCGTCTCAATGATGGCCTGAAGCGGATCCATGATGTTCAGTGCATAGCTCATGAATACCGACAGCGTACCGATGCGCATCATGTTCCCCACCGTCAGCTCGCCGCCCCGCCACAGTACCAGAGCCAGTGCCATTGAACCGACAAAGGAAACAATGCCGCTGAGCATCGCCGAATAATGCGTCGCCCTCACCGAAGTGTGCCGCATCAGCTCCGTATCCTTCTCAAAATCCTGAATCATCGACTTCTCAACGACAAGCGTCTTGATCGAGCGAAGACCGGTAATACCTTCATTCAGATCGCCGGTAATCTTAGAATTGATTTCACGGATCTTCCGGTTGATCACAATCAGCCGGCTCTGAAAGACCGAGATCAGAAATGCAGCCACCGGAATCAGAATCGCCAGATACAGTGCCAGCCGCACATTCGTCATGAACATAACGACCAGCGCAAAGATCAGATACGACCCGTTCCATACCAGATCCATCAGGCGCCACGCAAACATCTCACCGATCCGCGTCGTATCACTCATGATGCGCGCATGAATATAGCCGACATTGTTCTGATTGAAATAGCTGAAGCTAAGCTGCTGCACATGATCAAAACTCGCATCACGAAGCTTCTGATCAACACCCATCTCAACTCTTCCGCAATAGTAGGTCGAAATGAAGTTCATGATCACCTGCGCCACCAGCACAACGAGATACAGCGCAATAAACTGCGGCAGCGTGTCCAGCGTCTGCTGCCCGATGTAATGATCCAAAATATACTGCCTGAACAGCGGATAAACCGCATCAATGGCACTGACCAGCACACCCGTAATCAGCATCGGCACCGTGTAGCGCCGGAACGAGCGAACATACGGACGCATGGCCGCAATGTTCTTCCGCATCGTTTTCCAGTCAGTGCTGTGATATTCTTCCTGCTCACTCATGCGTCTTCCTCCTCTCCCGCCTTCACCTGCAGATCATAGGCGCGGGCATAGATGCCCTTCTTTGCCAAAAGTTCCTCGTGCGTCCCGCGCTCCGCAATCCTTCCATGACTCAGAACAATGATTTCATCCGCCTGCATCAGGGTGGTAATCCGGTGGGCAATCAGAAGCACCGTCGCCGAAGATGTCTGTTCCTTGAGCTGATGACGGATTTCCGCATCCGTTTCAGCATCGACCGCCGACAGCGAATCATCAAAAATCATGATCGGCGGCTTCCGGATGAGCATCTGGGCAATGGCCGTACGCTGTTTCTGACCGCCGGACAGCGTCACGCCGCGCTCACCAACGTAGGTATCGTAACCCTGCGAAAAGCTTTCAATCGTCGCATCCAGACTTGCCGTCCTTGCGGCCCCGCGCACTTCCTTCAGATCGGCCGTCGGCACAGCGATCCGGATATTGTCCGAAAGTGAACGTGAAAACAGGAACGGCTCCTGCAGAACCATACCGATATGGCTGCGCAGCCACGAACGATCAATCTTGCGGATATCGACGCCGCCGATCGTAATCGCACCATGGCCTTCCTCCAAAGGATACAGGCGGTCCAGCAGGTACATCAGCGTACTTTTGCCCGATCCCGTTCCGCCAAGAATACCGACCGTCGTCCCGGCCTTCACCGTAAACGTCACATCCTGCAGCACTTCCGTTGTTCCTTCCGGATAGGCGTAGCTCACATGATCAAACACAATGTCGCCATTCATATCCGGCCGGATGACATCCGGCGCATCCTTCTCTTCTTCCGCATTCATGATTTCCCGGATACGGTTTGTCGAAATGCCGGCCCGCGAAAGACTCGAAATGACACGTCCCAGGGCACGCACCGGCCATATGAGCATCATGTTATAGGACACAAAGGCGATAAAGTTCCCCGCCGTCAGATCCCCGGCAACGCAGGCCTTAGCCCCGGCAACCATGACCGCAAGAATCTGACCATAGGACAGAAGATCACCGGAACTCCAAAAGGCGGAAAGATACTTCATCAGCTTGTACCAGTGCCCCGTATACAGCGCATCCTGTTCCTCAAACCGCTGACGCTCATAGCGTTCACGGCCGAACGCACGCACGACCCGTACACCCGTCAGATTTTCCTGGGCAATGGACGAAAGCTTTCCTTCCTCTTCATCCGCCTTCTGAAATTCGGTTCCGATTCTCCGATGAAAATAAAGGCTGTAGAGAACGATCACCGGAATGAAGGCAAGCGAAATCCAGGACATCTTCACATTGATATGGAACATGTAGTACAGCGCCAGCACAATGATGATCACAAACCGGAACAGAAGCACCAGCTGCTCTGAAACAAACAGCCGCACCGTATCGACATCGGAAGTGGAACGCTGAATGATGTCGCCCGTCTGATTCTGCTGGTACCAGTTGAACGGCAGGTACATCAGATGTTCATAGATGTCGTTGTGCATCGTCTGCACCAGCTTCTCCGAGCCAAACGCATTGAACAGCCGGTACAGATACCGTGCAACAGCCGAAAACAGAGCGATGATCATGACGGTCAGCGCCATGGATCCGAGATGTTCCTTGTAAAGCGCAATATGATCATTGACAAAGTTCAGATATCCCGGCAGATCGCCGGCATCACTTCCAATGATGGAGTCGACCGTAAACTGGATCAGCTTCGGATTGATCATCTCCAGAAACGCCGACAGCATCGAAAAAAGGATGCACAGCAAAAACCATTTCCAGCTGTACCTGAGAAAATGCACCACAAGAGAGGAATTGTTATGAAACCGTTCCTCTTTTCTTTCTTCCCCCATATTCTTCTCCCCACTCAAACCGAATGTTTTGTCGCATCAATGCGGCTCAGAAGCTCCCGCGTCGACAGCCGCATCGCCCCGTGCGCAAAGATGGAATTCTGAATCAGTGCGTCCGATGTCGCCACCGTCAGCCTGTATTGCTTTGCAAGCCGGACAGCATTGGCTTCAATCCATGCGTCGGCGGTCTCATCGGTCCGCGTATAGACAACTTCGACACTGCCCTTTCTCTGCACGGTTCCGGCATTATTCTCTACCCGATAGCCATCAAAGACAATAATCAGCCGGCCGCCGGTAAATTCCCGATAGGCACTGAGTTCTTCCACCGCCTTTTCCCGGGCAAGATAGAGATCCTCTTTGGAAAGCCGCTTCAGTTCCGGATCATAGAAGATGAAATTGTATCCGTCCACGATCATGCACGGTTCAAGATCCGGTTCAATAACAGGCTTCTTCTGCACCGCCGGTTCCGTCTTCTTCCGCGGTTTTACATTCTTATCCGGATTGCGATTGCGGCCGGAAGCCATTTCAAAGACGCGCTTCACTTCCGCTTCATCCACCTTCTGCTGCGCATAGACCGCGGCCGTTTCCCTCCGCAGGGCCCATACCGGTGTCACGAGATCTTCCACCTCGTTCCAGGGCACGTTATAGCCCGCTCCATTGGCGCAGAAGACAGAGTCCGGCGTCCGCGGCAGATCGGCCAGCGGATCGTAGGCCTTCTGCTTTACGATCGCATCCGCATCCTGACAGACGTCATAGCCATCGCCGACCGCCTGAAAGATGCCCCTTCCATGCGAGTATGCCGTCACTTCCTGCTGATAGTTGAGCAGCGTGCGGGCAGGTCCCCGGCCAGAGATCTTCATCATGCCGCCGTCTTCTTCGACCTGAACCTCTGCCTTGCGCTGATCCAGATCATAGAGCGCATGACTCAGCACATCATTCGGCAGCCGCAGGCTGAACTTCAAATACGGCTCCAGCAGTACATTGTCCGCTTTCATCAGGCCCTGGCGAAGTGCCCTGCTTGCCGCCTGCCTGAGATCGCCGCCCTTGGTATGTTTCAGCGACGCCCTGCCGGCCAATAATGAAATCTTCACATCGGTCAATAATGACCCGGTCAGTACACCGCGCAGACGGCGGTGACGGTAGTAGGAAAGAACGGAATTCTGCCAGCCGGCCGCAAAGGTATCTGCTGACACAAGCGATTCAACAACGATGCCCCGGCCGCGCTCCAATGGATCAATGCGAACCTGCACTTCGCCATAGTGGCGCAGAGGCTCGAAGTGGCCGATCCCGTAAGTTGTGGCAGCGATCGTTTCTTCATACAGAATCGTTCCATTGACAAAGTGCACCGTGATGCCGGTGCGCTCATGGATCTTTTTCTGCAGCACCTCCATCTGCATCGCCCCGCGTATTTCGACCGTGATCCGGTGCGTCTGTTCATCGACATCAATCGAAAGATCCGGATCCTCTTCATTCAACAGACGGCACGCATCCGCAAGGGCCAGCACATTTGCCCCGGGTTCCGCCTCCATCTCGTATACCATGCTCGCAGAGGAAAGGGAGGTGATGCCGCCTTCTTCAAAGCCAAGGCCTTCCCCTGCCTGAAAGGATGCCAGACCGGTCAATACCGCCAGATCCCCGGCCGATACTTCCGGCACCTGTACATAGCTTTTCCCGGAATAGATGCGGATCTCCTTGACCTTCTCATCGCCGCCAACATTCTGACGTGCCGCCAGCGTGCCGCCCGTGATCTTGACATGCGTCAGACGTGTACCGTCATCGGCGGTAGAAATCTTATAGATGCGGGCACCAAAGTCAGCGGGATAGGTGACAGGATCGAGCAGCTCATCCAGCAGATCGAGAACACGGTCGACGCCGTCATCCTTCAGGGCTGAGCCGAACAGAACAGGAATGACCTGCCGTCTGGCAAAGGCGGACCGCAGTAAATCCAGATGAATCGTTCCGTCCGCCATATACGCTTCCAGCAGATCATCGGAAGCCATGGCAAGATGCTCATCCCTGTCAGCCGCCCCAAAGTCGACACAGGCAGATCCGAAGCAGTCGATCAGGCGCTTCATCAGATCTGAGCGGCTCAAGGCACTGATGTCCATCTTGTTTACAAAGAGAACCAGCGGAATGGCGGCCGCATTGAGATCATCCCGGATTTCAGTCGTATGACTTTCCGGTCCCTTCTGGCCATTGATCACGACCAGCGCCGCATCAAGAACGGAAAGGACACGCTCCATTTCACTCGAGAAATCAACATGCCCCGGTGTATCGATAATATTGAGATGAAGATCCTTCCAGGTGAGATGGGTTTCCTTGGCATAGATTGTTATGCCGTGCGCCTTCTCTTCAGGATCGTAATCCATGACGGTATTCTGAAAATCGACGCGTCCGGGCTTACGGATTTCTCCCGCCCGCCACAGCATCGTTTCAATCGTTGTTGTTTTTCCCGCATCGACATGTGCCAGCACGCCAAGCGTCGCTTTCTTCATCATCGTCATGAATTTCCAGACAAAATAAACAAAACTTCTGCGACAGCTGCAGTCTTACTTCATCCTGCGCAGATCACTGCCGCACCATGGGCAGAATGGATAACAGACACTTTCACCTTCGCGGACGAGCGTCCTTCCACATACGGGACAGACGGCATTTCCATCCCCATCCATCTTCCAGAAAAGCTCACCGCTCGTGCGCGCCTTAGTCTCTTCTCTTTGGCGTCGGGCTCCCTTTTCAAGGGTAAAGGAAGGATCCTGGTGATTCTTCCGATACCAGGCTTCATAGTCATGATAGGTAAACTGCATGCGCTCAAAGGTGTCCCTGGTATCCTGGACCATCTGCTTCAGCTCTTCATTTTCCTTTTCGAGTGCATGCATGGCGGCAGGATCCGCCGCCCTGCGATACGTTTCCAACCGTACGGCCATCGAACGCAGAAGAGAATCCTTCAGCATTTCCCGCCGGCTGTCTGTAATCTGAATTCTCGTCGGCCGCCGGTACGTGCGCAGATCATTGCCGACAAGAATTCCCACCCAGTCAGGGATATACAGGCTCCAGTCCGATACCCGCTGCTCCAGCGTGGATGAAACAACCAGGTAGTTGTAATCACCGTACCAGGACAGCTTGTTTTCACTCTTGAGATCGCTGAGAGTCACCTTCAGCTCATAGCAGCGGAAGGTGCCTTTCGCATCCATCGAGAGAAAGTCGGCGATTTCATTCCCCATGCCTTGGGAGGCGAAACCGATGGTCACTTCCTGGACGCCGTAAAGGCCGTTTTTCTCTGTATCAGAAATCAGGGCCTGTTCCAGCTCCAGGGTTGTCCGGGTTTTCATCGGTTAATCCTTCTCTGCATTGAACACATACTTGTCGAGTCGGTCGAACGCTTCCACGACAAGGGAATACGGAACGGCAAGGTTCATGCGGATGCCGTACGGATCATGGAACGGACGGCCGTCCTGCCACATGACACCGACCTCGGCGCCTTTCTTCTGCAGCGTATCCATATCGACATTGTGTGCCCTGCACCAGTCTTCGCAATGCAGGAACAACATGTATGTTCCCTGCGGCGCTGCGCATTCAACACCCTTGAAGTGATCCTTAATATACTGCGCACCATAGGCGGTATTCTTCGTCAGCACTTCGCGCAGCTGATTCAGCCAGTCATGACCCTCGGGCGTATACGCACCCATCAAAGCGTACATCGACAGTACATTCATCGAATTGTAATGCGTCGTTTTGGAAGCCCGCACCACTTCGTCACGGATTGCCTTGTTGTAGATGATATGGTAGCTGCCGATCAGACCGGCCAGGTTGAATGTCTTGCTGGGCGCGTAGAAGGCAGCCGTATGGTCATGGGCATAGGCAGACACCGACTGCGTCGGAAAATGCTGGTGACCCGCAAGAATCAGATCGGACCAGATCTCATCTGAAATGACGTTGACCTGATACTTCTCAAACAGGGCCATCGCCTTCTCAATCTCTTCTTTCTCCCAGACGCGTCCGCACGGATTATGGGGCGAGCAGAAGACAGTCGTATGAATATTGTTCTCCCTGATCTTCTGTTCCATGTCTGCGTAGTCCATGCGCCAGACACCATTTTCATCCTTCTTAAGATAGGAAAGTACCGGATTATAGCCGGCAGAAGTAAACACATGCGTAAAGCCGATGTAGGTCGGCGCATGTACAAGAATCGCATCACCCGGCTGACAGAAAACGCGAAGCGCCGAAGCGACACCGCCCAGAACGCCGTTTTCGTAACCGATGTCTTCTTTCTTCAGATCGGTGACATGGTTCTGTGTCCGCTGCCAGTCAATGATCGCATCGAAATATTCCTTCCGCGGTTCATAGTAGCCATAGGCAGGATGTGCCGCGCGCTCTGCAATCCGTTCAGGGATCGTAGGGACCGTCGGAAAGTTCATATCCGCTACCCACATCGGAATCTGCGTAAATCCTGCCTTCGTCAATTCACCGTTCGGCGGGCATTCCACCGCGATCGAATCCTTGCCATGACGCTCTATCAATGTCTCAAAATCGTATTTCATTCCGGATCCCCCGTTTCAATATGGTCCATTATAAACCGTCCCTGCCCCCGTTCAGGCCAATGTGGAAACGTGCTCCGCAATTTTGTCGATTTCGATACCACGTTTGCATTATTGGTCAAAACATGAACATCCACGAAAGAATGATTATTATAATAAACGTGAGACGATACATCAGAGGAGGAGATCTCAACCATGTTCAACATCATTATCCGCGACACCTATGAAGAACTTTCTGCCGAAGCATTCAAGCCTGTTAAGGAAGTTCTGAAGAAGGAGCACCCGGTTCTGGGCCTTGCGACAGGTTCTTCACCCGTTGGCCTTTACAAGGAAATGATCCGCGACCATAAGGAAAACGGAACATCCTATCAGAACGTTGTCACCTTCAACCTGGATGAATATGTAGGCATCCCGCAGAATCACGCCCAGTCCTATTACACGTTCATGCATGAAAACCTGTTCAATTACATCGACTGCCCCGAGAGCCACATTCATGTTCCGGAAGGCTTCCGCAAAGATGAGGAACAGGCATGCGTCGATTATGAAAATGCCCTGAAGCAGTACTCCGTTGACATTCAGGTTCTCGGCATCGGCAGAGACGGACACATCGCCTTCAACGAGCCGGGCACGCCGTTCACAAGCGAAACACATCTGATGGACCTCACCGAAGAAACACGTACCGATAATGCCCGCTTCTTCGACGGCGACATCAACCAGGTCCCGAAGAAGGCAATCACCCAGGGTCTCGCATCCATCATGCGTGCAAAGAAGATCATCCTGATTGCGACCGGCGAAAACAAGGCCCAGGCAGTCTATGACATGATCAAGGGTCCCAAGAGCACAAACTGCCCTGCCTCCATTCTGCAGGACCACGCAGATGTTAGGGTCTATCTTGACAAGGCAGCTGCTTCCAAGCTGGACTGATCAGGCAAATAACTTCCTCATTCATGGAGAGCACAGAAATGTGCCCTCCTTTTTATAAAAAACGGCCGGGAAAACCCATGTGCTTCAGCCATGGGATGAAAGGCCGCTGTTACCGTATAATTTAAGCGGAAAGGAGGTGAAGTCATGTATCTGACGCAGACAAACTACATTCGGCATCTTCCAAAGGACCAGTACGAAGCGATCCTTGAGATGTGCTCGTATGCCAACAATCTGTACAACGTTGGACTGTATCAGATCCGTCAGTATTTCTTTGCGACGAACAAGTATCTGCGGTATGAAGAGAACTACC
>Ga0256404_1009863_pt1 | contig 13476 bp, 30 predicted proteins | sample RumenRJG_01DNA_FD_185990 | JGI IMG/M metagenome (GOLD analysis project Ga0256404, IMG submission 185990) | Bovine rumen microbial communities from Lethbridge, Alberta, Canada - RJG_01 | ecosystem: Host-associated > Mammals > Digestive system > Stomach > Rumen | place: Canada: Alberta | collected...
TCGCCCCGTATACGCATTCGCTGACTTCCTTGCTTATAAATGGATAACCATACTTCTGTATGACTTGCTTGAATCCCATCTTCGGTTTCAGCCATTCCACGTTATCGAATGTCTTCACGAATTGCCGTATCTCAGGATATTCAAGTCCTGTATCCACAAAGACAGCCTTGACTCTCGGATAATCCTGTCGCACCAGATCGAGAAGCACCGTGCTATCCTTACCGCCTGAGAAGCTGACGTATACGCCGTCCTCGCCGTAGGTATTTATCCATTGCCTGATCCGCTCTTTCGTCATGCGGATCTTCAGATTCAGCGGAAGACCTTGCATCTGGTATAAGTCTTGTATTGTTCTCATGATCCCCTCCGTAATCCTTTATCCATAGCAGAAATACTGTCCCCACGTTGACACCAGATGCGTTCCGCTTCCCTGCGGAAATCTGCTCTGATACAGAACGTTCTCCGGCAGATCGGTTTCGCCTGTGTCGTACCACTGTGTCAGAAGGTCTTCGGCATCCTTCCAACAATCCTCCGTAGGTTCATTCCAAAACGCACCTCCGTCACAAACCGTAGAATACTGACCTGCCTGATATAAGCACTCTCCGATGGTGTCCGGGAAAAGATCGGAATCTACCCGGTTCAGAAGGACGGAAGCCGTCAGCCGCCGTTCCGTGCTGTCCGTGTATCCTGCTTCACCCATCATAAGATGCGCTACGTTAAATAGATCTGAATCGATCTCACGGCTCAACTGATCCGCTTTAACTGGCGTTGCCATCATCATTATTGCCATTAGTACAACCGCTCTCTTCATCCTTCTCTTCCTCCATATGCTTCAGCAGGTCGCTAAGATCGCTGATCAGAATCCTGATCTTATGCATCACTTCTTCCTTTGTTCGCTCCCTGATTGCGGACATCCATATGCTTTCTATCCGTCCCGCAAAATCCTCATTCAGCGCATTCACCTTGTTCTGGACGTTGTAGTAACCGCCCCTTCTGTCAGTGCGAAAAATTCGCACCATTCCGAATTCCGTTTCATTCGTCTGGAGTGCCTTGATCCGCTTCTCCAGTTCCTTTTTCTGCTCAATCAACTTCTCCAGTTCCGTCATTCCGCTTCCTCCAAGCTATAAACGTCATAATGCGTATCGTTCTTATGTACTCTCCTCTTTGCTATTGCTACACCCTGATCCCTCAAGTCCTTGATCCTTGCGGACAGCCGGGTGATGTGAAGCTTTTCGAAGCATTCGAATGTCGTTATGCTTCCGTTGGTCTTCATGTAATCCAAAACCTTCTCGCACTGTGTTTTCATGCCGTTTTCTTGATCTCCTTCTCCTTACCATCGCATCAGCATTTCTATAAGCTGTTCCTTTGACATTTCATTAAGCATTTCCTTTTCAAGGTCATCCAGTCTTTCATTTACGCATTTTTCAACAAACCTCGTCTTATTTTGGTTCGTTTCCTTGCAATACCTGATGATCCTGTTCGTTGTTGCCGCAGATATTCTCGGAGAAAATGTACCTGTTTTTGAAAGTGCATTATCCCTGTAATTAGTTTCTTTTCGTGTTCTCATATAAAATCCTCCATAAATCATTTACCTGTCTTTTCTTTATATATTGCTCGGCTTTCTTTCTTTGAACTATCCTTCTGCTTTTTATATTCTTCTGTGAACCAAATCTTTTTTGATGATCTGAAGTTATAGCACTCTTCAAACATATCTATAGCTTGCTCAATTGTTGTTACTGGTATAAGGCTTGCTTGTCCTTTCTGAATCTGCTTTATAAGAATATTTCTATTGCATCCATCGACATTCATCATAAACATAATTGCGAAATACAGATTATCCTTCCGACACCCTTTTATTCCGTCAAATATAGGCTTAAAACTTAATAAATACTGACATTTAGCCCTTGAAGCCTCATACGCATCATTATCAAATTTAAGTTCCCCAGACTTTATCTTTGCCTGATAATTACCTCCTTTAGATTTGTATGATCCCGCCGTGATTGCATATATTGTGCTATTTCCTAAAGCGTTCCCAAACTCTTTTACAAGGTTTTTTATGTTTATATAGTCGATTATCCCGTCCTGACTATAACTATATATAAAGTCATGCAGTTGCCAGTTACTATTTGTCTGATTCATAGCCCTACACTCTTTTATTCCCATCCCCTTTCCGATAGTATAATAAACATGTAGACCAAGATTAATCGCCGCCTGAAGTCTTCCCTGCCCATCTATTACTTCATATTTCTCATTTACAATCATAGGTGAATAGATATATCCATTCTCCTTGATGCTCTGTATTATTCTATCGACTCTTTTTTGTGTTACTTCACGGTTATCAAGCAACAGTTTAAACTTCTGCAAGTCTTTCGTTTTATATACAACAGCAACTCTCTCGTCCATTTTTCCCTCCCTTTTGCGTGTTCGTGGCTTTCGCCACCTCCTTCGCCCCTGCCGCACTCAGGGACAATTATTTGTGTGATGTATCATCTTTCCTTACCCGGAAAATGCATCCAAGTAATCTATAGTGACCGTGCGGATTGCTACCATTTACTGATGCGCTATCACCTTATCCGCAACCGCATCCCAATCCGTGTTACTCTGTTCAAAATTGATGAACTTTCCTGTGTCCTTCTTCGGTCTGCCACCTTTCGCACCGTTCTTTTTCCGTGCCGCATTTGCATCTAAAAGCGGTTTCGCCATCAGGAACATTGCCAACGGCACCCCTTTTAATTCCGGCTCTATCCCTTCGCATCCGTATTCAAGCACCGCCGCAAGGAATGCCGCCCGGTCTTCCGGCGACAAGTGTTTTGCCGCCTCATAGAATGATTCGTAAAAGATCATTTCTGCCACCGCCCCACCTTATCCGAAAAGGCTTGATGCCACCTCGTTCTCATCAGGCTCAATCACCTCTACCGCATCTTCGGAAACCGTGTCAGTATGCTCCGTTGGAACCTCAATCGGTGTCTCCGGCAATTCCTCCTGAATCGTGTTGATTTCTTCCGGCTCATACAGACCGCCCAGATCATCCGGGAATGCTTCTCTCAATGCCTGACTAAGTGCCACCTTCCTGATCATCGTTGCTCCCTTGTTTCTCCACATGGAATTCAGGTTGCCGTTCTTGTCCGTTCCGGCATATTCGCTCCATTCGACAGCTGAGTAGTAGGGAGTAGACATTCCCTTGATGTACACCCTTGCCCATCCACCAAGCAGTGTGTCTGACGGAAGTCGGAACGCTCCTTCACGCTCAACCAGATTTCCGTCCTTATCAAGCACCATCAAGCCTGCCTGAAGACCGTCAAAATCTTTGTTTGCCCTCGCCCTCTTGATGAAAGTATCCTTCCCAACAACCATCGTTGCAGGTGCGGTACCGTTCTTGATCAGATACGCCTCTCTCAAGAACGGATTGAGGTGCTGATACCTGCACAGGTTCAGGAACATCACAGCCTCAGAATCCGTGACATTCGGATTGCCACCTGCCAGATACTTCTTGATGTACTCCGGCGAAAGAATCACCGTTTCCTTGCCTGCCTGATACTCGACAACATCGCTATTCGGCTTCGGGTTTGCCGCCTTAACCAATGTGTTGTTCACTGCCATGTTTTCTCCTCCTTTACTTGATCTGTGTCAGTTTGATTCCATGATCCCGGCAGAAATCTCCAAGCGTCTTTGCCTGACCTGCTGTTATCCTTACCTCGAATCGGAATGTGTATAGTTTTTCCTCATTACGTTCCGTTCCTTCTTCCTTCTTAACCTCATTCTGGGGTACGTTGGGCAAATTTTTTTCAGCCTCATGCCCTGCGGCTTCCTGCTCCTGCTTCTTTGCTTCCGCTTCTGCCTTCCTGCGTTCGATCTCGGCGTGTTCATTTGCCAGATCAATCGCACTTGCAATGTCGAGCGTCTGTGCGTAATACTGCATTGCTTCGTATGCATACTTCGGAAGCTTTGCAAGCGTTTCCGTGTTTTCATGATCCTTTTTCAGGATGTCATTGATGTCCTGCGTCACCTGCTTCATCTGATACGTGGCATTCAGCCACTTGTCATTCCAGACCCGCTCAAGGGTCAAATACTTCGGTTTCTTCGCTATGCCGTTCCAGATAACCTCTATATCCTTCCGCTTCTGTTCCTTCCGGGCTTCCACAAGTTCCTGCAACTGACCGTCAAGGTTCCTGATCGCCGTATCAATCGGCTCTTCCACTTCCTTGACCTGCTCCTCGAAGATTTTCAACGGTTCGTTGATCTTCTTTTTCATGTCCTTCCGGGCGGTTTCGATTGCCGTTCTCAGCTTATTCAGCTTCGCCCTCGTTTCCTTGCAATCTTTCTCGCTGTCCGCTGTTACGACAAGATTCTGGTAATCCTGCATCGCTTCCGCAATTTCGGCTTTCAATTCCTCGTAATTCCACTTGATCTGCGGAAACTTCTGTTCCGGCTTTGGCGATATAATCTGCAACTCCAACATCATTTGTCCTCCTTTTTCGTTGCCTTACCGTGTTTCCTATTATAGTTTATATCAAATTTAATATATTGTCAATAGGAATTTTACACGCCCGGCAGAATCAGCGGCGGTTCCTTTCCTTCCCTTAATGCATTCCAGAACTTTTCTCCTGCATCCGCAAGGATTTTGATGTCAACTTCCACATCCGCATCCCTCTCGATATGGTAGTCCCGAATCTCTTCCCTTCCGTCATGCCAGTGCATCAGGGCTGTCAGCCATGCTTCACTTGCTCCTGTCACCATCATGTACCACAATACCTGACAGTAATAGTTGTTAGGTATACGATCCTTCCATTCCTGCGCCTGTATGCGATTACGGATCGTCACCGTCTTGATCTCAAGGACTCCCTGCACCTGCTCATCCGCTGTCCACCATCCGTCAAGGGATGCATGAGCAAAAGGATATCTGCTATCCGTCCATATGTTGTTCTCAAGATAACATACCTTTATGTCTGTATGATCCAGTTTGAACAGTTCACGGATGATCGGTTCAGCCGCCCTGCCATATGCCATTGCCTCGTTGTCGATCTCCTTCACCGCTTCCGGGTTCATCTTCTCCCGGAACAATTGCACGTTTGACTTCCACGGATTCAGCCCCAACAGGCAAGCCGCATCTGATCCGCCAATCCTTTGACCTCTTTGCTTTAACCAGTCCTCCCGGCTGTTAAGACTCATAAACTCAGGCATTTTCTCTTATCCCCCTTGTCTCCCCTTTCAACAGATACCACGCTTCATCACCATCCATGTCCATTGCGTCTGCGATAAGAACTAACCTGCTCAATGGGATCATATCCGGCTCTCTTTTGTACCTTCTTAATGTTGTTTCCGGGATTCCCGTCCTTCTGCTCAGATACCCCAAATCGCATTTGGAACCACGGCATTCCCGAAAGATCGCCACCATCGCTCTCTCCCTTAATCCGTTCGTTTTGCCCCTCATTTCCTGCCTTCCTTTTCCTATGGATAAAATATTGTTCTGTACAGTTAAGCCCGTTAAAAACGCAAATAGCCAGTGTTACGGCTATGATTACAAGCCTGATCCCGTACAAGTCACCGAAAACATATCTGATAAGCGTTTCCGTCATCAGAACGCTCACCGTCACATTCAGCCCGGTAATGATTCCCCTTATCTCCTTGCTCATTCCTTTCCCCTCATTTTTCCTTTTCGGTATCAACGATGATATCGGAACTGTTGACCTTCAGCACTTCGCATATCTTCAGCAATGTAATCAGCCTGATCCGCATCGGGTCTGACTCCATCTTGCGATAGGTGTTCGGATGTACACCAATCCTTGCCGCCATTTCCTCCTGTGACAGCCCCCTTACCTGCCGCCACTGCTTGATAGAAAACCTGATCCGTTTCTCCGACATTCATTCACCTCCCTTCCGAAACTCCGTTTTGAGCCGCTACTTTTTTATTATATACCTCAATTTGTGGTATTGCAATATTTTTTTATTACTTCTCACTATTTTTTTATCCATCTACTACATTTTGTGCTAAATTAAATTTGAGGATACTACATAACAAGAAGGGAGGATGCATACCATGTCAACTGTGAACAACATCGTTGGAAACAATATTCGCCGTGTCCGTATGGGACGGAATCTGACACAGACTGATCTTGGAGAAATGCTCGGCAGGAACCAGAGAACTATTTCCAACTGGGAAAAAGGCTTGCGTGATCCCGGCTCCGATAACATAAGATCAATTGCAGATGCGCTTGATATTTCTCCAACCGAATTGATCGGTCATAACAGCTCACCTGCTGACAGTTCTTTTCAATACATCGTTAAAAACAACGATATGTCGCCGGAAATCCAAAAGGGAGATACACTTACAGTTTCAAAAGCAAAGACAATACATGACAGCGATATCGTGATAGTGCAGATACATGACGCAACGCATGACCCAGATGAAAAACTTTGCCGAAGAATTTTCAGCCATGAAGGTCTTATATCCCTTATCGCTCTTTCGCCAGATATTGGCATGGCTATTTATGATGATACTGAAGTTACGATTCTCGGACGTGTTACGGAGATAAGAAGGAAGCTGTAGCAGGATGAGTGCTTTATTCCCCTTTTACTTATACTTTTACTATTACTATTCTATTCTAAGGTTTTTCTTTTCCGAAAGTATGGTTTTCCAATTTATAAACCATAGGTTTTTTAAAAGAAAAACCATAGGTTTTTTATATGACTAACCATGCCTACTGCAAGGAAAACAAAATCTGGAAAGTGGCGTTGTCAGGCATTTGACCGGGTGGAAATCATTGACGGAAAAAGGAAATACTTTCACAAATCCTTTACCGCCCGGACAAAGCATGAAGCAGAAAGAATGGCGGTCGAGTTTTTGCAAAACAAAAACAGACCGTCATCCGATCTGCGTCTTGAAGAAGCTATTGACAAGTATCTCGAAATCAAGCGGAATGTCCTTTCCCCTTCCACATACCGCCGCTATGTCTCCATGCGTAATACCTGTTACGGCTCCCTTCTGCGTATGCGGATAGATCACATTGATTCTCAGGTGGTACAGGAATGGGTAAACCGCTACGCCATCGACCACAGCCCCAAATCCTGCCGTAACGCTACAGGGCTTCTAACAGCCGTTTTAAAGACGTTTCTTCCTTCAACGATAATTTATATTAAACAGCCTCAAAACTCCGTTACAGAGTATTATACGCCGTCTGACAGCGACATTACGAGGTTAATGCAGGAGATCGCATCGCCAGATCTGCGCAGGGCTGTCCTTCTGGCGGCTTTCGGCACGCTTCGCCGCTCTGAGATATGCGGTCTTATGGACAAGGACATAGACGGCGATGTCATCACGATCAGAAGGGCAAAGGTCGAAGCACCGGGAGGCGGCTATGTCGTAAAGGACTATCCGAAAAATGATTCAAGCAACCGCAGTGTCATTTATCCGCAGTTCGTGATTGACGAATTGTCCGGCATCGATGGTTTCCTGATCAAGATTCAGCCGAACAGCATATCGCAGGAATTCCGGCACGCAAGGGGCAGGGCAGGGCTTCCGCATTTCCGCTTCCACGATCTGAGAGCGTACAGTGTGTCAATCGCACACGCTATCGGAATCCCGGATGTATATCTGATGGAGCGTGGCGGTTGGAAAACAGACAGTACCTTCAAGAAGGTTTATCGCCGTGCCATATCGGACGAAAACAGGGAAATTTCAGCCAAATTGAACGCCCATTTTGAAAAGTTGCACTCATGATTGCACTTTTTCCAAAAGAAGAACCCGGAAACGCTGATGTTTCCGGGCTTTCTTTCGTGAGACATGGGGGATTTGAACCCCCTGTATAACCTTTTCCAGTAATCCGCAGTATTACGGATTTCCTTTTCCCGCCGCCCTTTCCGGGCTGTCACATATGGTCGCTCACAATCACCTCTGATCGAAAAAGTGCAATCTGGATGCGGTTATTGCACTTTTTATTGCACTCTTGGCTGATCAGTCCTTCAGGTTACCCTTGTCAACAAGGTCTTCCATCCGGCATCCCAACACCTTTGCCATTTTGTAACCATTTTTCATGGAAATATTGTTAATGTTCAATGTTTCGTTCTCGATCCTTCCTATGTAGGACACAGGTCTGTTGATCGCTTCCGCAAGATCCTTTTGCCTGAGTCCTGCATCCATCCTTCTTTTCTGGAATGCGTTCGTCACAAGTTCCGGCTTGTGCTTTTTTCTGATCATGACTTCCATATCATACACCTCCTTCGGGTCTTGTTCCGAATTCAGTGTATCATAATTTGTATATCCTGTCGAGTTCATTTCTGCATCGCCGTCCATTCCCCGGAATCCACAACGCTTCCATCCGGGAATATCTGGTCAAACGTCACCGCATCGAAGTAGTTAAGCTTCCACCTCTTCCCAAGCATCTCATCGTGCTGAATCGTCCGCAGTTCATGCGCATCCCGTCTGTGACCACGATTATCCGTAATCACCGTAACACCGTTGTAACTCATCTCAGAAACCTTTTCACCAAAGAATTTCAACGCTTCCCGGTCAAAGAAATGACCGTCAGGTCTGTTCTGCCTGTAAAGGCTGATAAATTCTGCTACTTTCACGCTCCGTTCCCTCCTTATCTTATAAATCCGCTAACGATAGCCAAATACAAAACCGCCGCCGCTACCATCCAAACAAAATCACCAAATCTCAGCATCTTTCCCCTCCTTCCTCCGGGCGGCTGTGTTACCGCCCGGATAAACAATCCTTTGGTTCAGTTCAGCTTGCCATCGTAATAGAACGATCTGTCCGAAAGCTTCTCTTCACTGCTCACAGCCTCGCTGTTGGTTGACTTGACCATGAAATTAAAATCGTCTTTCTGAAACGCTCCGCTGTCCGGGCAAATAATCAACTCGTTAATGCTTGATGGAAGCAGGAAGTAGTTCCCGATCTTTTCCCATATCCGATGCAGAACATCATCGCAGAAGATCAAACCTGCACCGTTCTGCATATTGCTGTTTGTCAGGATGTACAACGGATTTTCGTTATCTCCCGGCTTCCACTCATCAATTCTGGTGAACAGTTCCGCACTCGGCAGACCATGCGCCATGACATTTTCCATATCGCAGATCCTCGCATCTTCTGTCGTGTTCCTAATTGCAATTCCAATTTCCTCATCGGTAATCTTAGACTTATACAGAAGCGCAGTATCTACGTTATGGACTGCATAAAAGCTGATATCTTCGATCTTTGCGAACGGCTTAACGTCCTGCTTCTTGTTACACTCCCCTCTTGCAACGACCATCAGGTTATCCGTCACCGATGATGCCGTTACCACAAAGTCAATGATGTCCTTGTACTGTTCCCTGTTCTCATCCGTGATTCTGATTACTTCTCTCATTTTGTTCTCCTCTCTTTTCCTTTCCTTATCTCTCAGGCAATCTGTCTGATTCCTAAAACAACCGCATCATCCGGGACGCTCTCTCCAAGAAACTCCTCCCGGAAGGCTTCCAAGGCTTCTTCCCTGCTTTCTGCCTCGATCTCTTCCTGATCCATGCAATCCTCAGAAAGCGACTCCCATTCAATTTCCCAGACCGTCCGAACCTCTTCCGGCTCTTCCTCCTGCTCATATCTGTCATGAAACATTGCCGCATAGTGCTGATCCTCAAGCCTTGCAAAATCATTCCAGTCCATTTTGTTCTCCTTTCCGTTTCCGTATACCCCATTCCGGGGTATGCGGTTCAAAAAAAATTACGCTTCTTCCGTGATTGCCTCTACCTGTGACCTGCTGAAGAACGCCGCTGTCTTCATGAACATCCTGCCTCTGTCCGGCACTTCCTGTTCATTTCCTTCTGTATCCACCATCTTCTCCATCTTCCCTCCTGTGTGCTTCCAGACCGGGAACTTGGCGATTGACTTCTGCCCCTTCTGTACCTGATATCCCAGATCCTTCCAGTGCTGATAGGTATGAATCTCTTCCGGCACATCCAGTTCCTTGTCCTTACCGTCCTGATCCTTGACTACGATCTTCTCTCCTGTCGGCTTCAGGATTCCCTGTTCCATCAGTTCCACGCTTGCCCAAAAGATAATCATCTGGTTTGTCATTTCCTTGCCCTCCTTACTGGTGCTTTACTTCCTTTCTGAGTATATTCTATATCAATTATGGTATATTGTCAATAAGGAAACAGGTTTTTTTCAAAAATTATTGGTGGCTCTGTTCAGAACCACCATAGCCTGTTCATGCCTTGTAATCCCGGCTTCTTTCAGCGGCGATAAACTCCAGATCATACTGTTCACAATCCGCTTTGCTCAATTCGTGATCGTACACAAGCACGTCCCAGTAGTCGCCCGTCCAATCATCTGTCCGCTCCAACAGCCCTGTCATTGGCTGACATCCGGGAGAAAAACCCCGCAGCTTCATACCGTAATAATACTCGATCATCCGTTCACCTCTGTTAATGCTGTCGCATGAAATAGTAGTATTCACCAAGCTGATGCAAATCCTTATCAATGCTATAGCATAATGCAATGTGCTTAACGGCTTCCTCTGCCGTATCGTATACCCTGTTGACGCAATCCTCTCTCCCTGACTTCAGATGTCTGCTGTAAACGTACCACATTTTCATCACCCTCCCACAATGTAAAAATGCTGATTTTCGAACAATAGCGTCATGCCATGATCGGATGGAACGCACAAGGTTCTCACCTCTGGATTTCTCAGGCTCCTGTTCCGAAATGACAACATATGCCATTTACTCGCCGGGATAACCAGTTTGCCATCCTCATTGGTCTGTATGCCGTGATCCAGTATCCATTCCTGCGTCCTGCCTGTCCATGTCAGTTTCATTTGTTCACCCCTTTTCCAAATCCGATTCCAGTCTGTAAATAATCTCTCCTGTCCATATGCGCACCCTGTAGCAGTGCGCATGAGGGATCTCGATCACGGTTCCGCTGATCTCCTTCCCCTGCCACCATAACATCACCTTATCCCCGATCTGATACATAGCCGCCCTCCTTCACTCTTCAATTAGCGCATATCCCGCCTGACGGATAGTTCTTTTTAATGCGTCCAGTCCATATGTGAACGTCTGCCCTGTCCTGTGGTTGTAAAGCACCGCCTCGCTCTTTTCAATCTTCTTTAATCTGTAAAGCGCACCGGATACTAAAAAGTCAGAACCAACCTTAATTTCCTGATACTTCATAACCGTCCTCCTTTTACACAACGTACTTCGATGAATACGCACCCACTTCGTAGTATCTTCTCGGAAGGTAGGAATCCACTACCCATTCATCGCCGTTGCTGTCCACCCTGATCTTCATGCGCCACTGGTTTCCGTCCCTGTCAACAAAGATCATTTTTGCCGTTCGCTTGATCACCGTGATCGGATCAAAACCACATTCGACATTTCCATAACTCTTGCCGATTTCAAACCTACTCATCTGTTCCCCCTCCACCGCTTAACAATTCCAATCACTTTTTCACGCTTCGCCCGGAGCAGTGTATTCGCCGCTGATACGTCCATGCCTGTAAGATCTACAAGCATTTTCACCGTCTTCCGTACATACATGCTCATGATCCGATCCCCTCCCCGATGATGTCCCTATATACTTCCGGGAACGCTGTCTTTACATACTCCAATTCGTGCCGCATCGAAATTGCGATGCACAAATCCTTCTTCTTGGCTAATGCAAGCCGTTCCTTCAGGCTAATCCCTTTCTTAATCTCCCTGTCTCCGTACTCCGTAGCCCTGCGGCTGAATTCCTTCATCATTTCAAAGTGCTGTCTCTCTGTCATTGCATCTTCCTCCCTACGCCCTCTATTTGGCTTTTTAACGGCTTATTCGTTTTCGGGTCATAATTTATATGTATATACACCAATTCGGGGTATATACGGCAAATAAAAGTGTTTTACACAGCTATACGCTCCGTGTAATGCCATCCACCCTGCGGCAGACGGTTGATCTCTACAAGTGTCGCCAGATCTCCGTGATCGGAATTAGTTCTTGCCTCAAACGTGGCTCCGACCATTGCCGGGAACAGCTTCATTGAAAGGTTCATGTCTCCGAGAACGCTCAGAGTGTTTTCAACGTTGCTTCCTGCGAACGTGCTATGCGTCCTGCGGATGAACCTCGCTAACTGCGGAAGATGTGTGAATGTCATGCTTATCCCTCCTTATCAAGATCCTTGACGGATACGATCCTGTAATCGCAATCAACACCAAGCCCATACATCTTCTTGCATTCCTGAACCGAACTCATCACGCATGTCTGCTTTCTCCATTCGCCGCCGCTCATATCATCCCTGTATTCAAACTCGATCTTTAGCATTACCAGTATTCCTCCTCTTCATCATCTGTTGGCTCTTCAAAGCGGTAATCCCCTTCGCAATCGTAGATATCACCGACCGCAGGTTTCTTATCCCACGCTTCAAGATTCTCACCGTCCAGAAGCGACTCGCACAGGTCGTAAAGGATCTCCGTGTACTCATCTTCCGTAGCGCAATCCCAGATACGGTCAAGAATCTCTTCCGCTCCTGCGTACTTGGCAAGCCAGTTTGCATAACTTGACAAGTCGTTGCACCATCCGTCCATATACCGGGTGTTGTCGTACACATCCCCGTCATTGAACCACTTATACACAAGTTTCGTTGTCGCCGTAACGATCTGCGTTGCCATCGTGTCACCCTGTCCTCTTCACGGAAGGTACATATCATCTTCTCTGTCCCACCTGTTGAATTCGCTCCAATCTCTCATCTCTTTCTCCTTTCCGGGAGGCTTTTCAGCCTCCCATTGACTTCTCTTCAGATAATCTCTGGATGAACCTCTGTAAACTCTACCCGGTTTCCTCTTTCAGCCCTTACTGTGACCTTCTTGCCACTCTGGTTTGCTCTGTTCTGCGCCTTGTCGAAAATTTCCTTCCTGCTACGAGATTCTGCAATCAAACGAACCGATCCGTCCTTCCAACTTCCTGTTACCGCTGTGTAATATGTCATTTCGTTGCCCCCCTTTTTATCTGATCCGGGATTCCTTTTCCTCTATCCAACCGCCCGGTAAATCTTGGTGAATCTGCCGTTGGGTCGTAGCTGTGAGGCTTTTTGTATCCCCTTGTTTGTTTCTAATTGTATTCTATACCAATATTGGTATATTGTCAATAGATCAAACATAAATTTCTTTGATTTTTTTCATTCCCTAAAGACGCACCCAAACTGCACTGTCACTTCATTTCGGGGTATCCGGGTTTCTGTCATGCTGTTCACATGAGTTACAGATGCTTCAATCCAAACCCATGCGGCAGGTACATATCATCTGCTCTGCTCCATCTGTCGAACTCGCTCCAATCTCTCATCTCTCTTCTCCTTTCCGGGAGGCTTTTCAGCCTCCCATTGACTTCTCTTCAGATATTCTCTGGATGAACCTCCGTGAACTCCACCCGGTTTCCTCTTTCAGCCCTTACTGTGACCTTCTTGCCACTCTGGTTTGCTCTGTTCTGCGCCTTGTCGAAAATTTCCTTCCTGCTACGAGATTCTGCTATCAG
>Ga0256404_1009864_pt1 | contig 13475 bp, 24 predicted proteins | sample RumenRJG_01DNA_FD_185990 | JGI IMG/M metagenome (GOLD analysis project Ga0256404, IMG submission 185990) | Bovine rumen microbial communities from Lethbridge, Alberta, Canada - RJG_01 | ecosystem: Host-associated > Mammals > Digestive system > Stomach > Rumen | place: Canada: Alberta | collected...
CTCTGCCCTTGGCCATGGCCAGTGCCATCTGCCAAGTGGTTTCTGCGCTGAGAAGCGATCCGGTGTTGAGGAATGTATAGAATCTGTCCATGACATCCACCTGCAGCTCATGCAGGAATGCCGCGTCGGACTTCTGCACAGCGATCGCCGCGCCATACTTGACAACGTCCTCGATCGGAACGGCCTTGGCGTACTTCTCGATCTCAAGGTCTTCTTCGAATTTCTTCGTGATCGTTGCCTTGGAATAAGGGATAACTTCGCCGGGACCAACATTCCCGCTTTCGAGCGCTACAGTTGCCTCATAGGAGGACAGCTTAGTGCCGGGAGTCTTCTTGATCGGCCTCATAATGCCCAGGATCGTTCTCAGCGCGTCCCAGTTCTTGGCGAACTGCGTGACGAAATCGATCTCTCTGGGGGTTACATTTGTATATACATTGGGGAGAGAATCTCTCGGATTGGTTAATGTTTCAACATTCGTTGCTGCCATTACTTATCCTTTCTGTGCACTCAGATACTCGGCCCATGCCGCCTGTCTCTCTGCCGGGTCCTTGATCTTCACGATCTCTTCCCTGCTCTTCGGCTCTACTCTGCCTCCGGGCGGTGTTGCCGTCTGCGCACCCTGTGTGTGTGTTGTTACGATGAAATCGGACCACTCTTCCTTCGCGGTCTTCTTAAGGCCCGCCGCGTCCTTCAGCTTTCCTTCTGCGTCAAGCTCAATCCCGTCAAGATCCGTGACCTTGAGGATGGCGTCGATGCGCTTGTCATTTACGCCAATCTCCTTGAGCATCGCCCGGTAAGCATCCGTCTTCTGCGCCCTTGTCTCTTTGGCCTGATAGGATTTCTTAAGGTCCGACAGCTCCTGCTTGATTCCTTCGTACTTTGTCTTCCACTTCTCGGCGGTCGCTACGCTGTCCTCTGCGGTCTGCTTGCCCTCTTTGAGTTCTTCGATCTCGGAAAGCTTGGCCTTATATCTTTCCTTCTCTACGTACTCATTGCCGACGGCCTGCTTGATAGCAGCGACAAGATTCGCAATAGCCTTTGCCTGGATCACTCCGGATTCATCCGTGTGCTTCTGCACGAGCTCTTCAAAATTTGCCATGTTACATATCTCCTTTTCGCAGTTTTACGCGAGTGCTACGCTGAGACAAAAAAAGAGGTCACTGAACAATACTGCTCAATGACCTCTAGCCTCTTGGGTTCTAGGTTCAATCGGAACTTGCGTCTCGCGCTTACACTGCTTACACTTGATAAACAGTTTTCCATCGCGCCAGAACGCAAGCACCTTCCCGCACTGGCATCTGTGCGGGATATCTGTCGGTAGCTTTGCCATACGCACCTCCAAATTTAATGTATTTTAGCTGAGACTTATAACTTTTGCAATTCCTTCGCTACGATTTCCAGCAACTCAGACTTATTTTCGTCGATTGCATTCTTCAAAAACCTGTTCGCCGTCATCCTTGCCGTCCCCTCATGGACATCAATATGTTATCGTTAGGCTTTTTATCCCAACTTCTTGCACTTTACCATTGTGCAAGTTCGGCGTACATCATCATCCCCGTGGGATGTCGGGCACTCTTGGGCGGGTTATTGCTCTCTTAGCGCTCACCGCCTACGCTCTACGGTGTTCAGTGATATTCTGAATTACCTCGGTGTTAGCCCTTAAACAATTTGTCAAGGCTTATCACGCCGTCTTCCATGCGCTTATACCTTGCATTGACCATTCTGTAATCAAGATTGAAAATCTCGCACCACTCTGTCAGCGTTTTTGTGGTGTTGCCTATTGTAATTGGAATATTGCTTCTGCGGTTTCTGCTTTGTTCCCTTGCGGTTGTCCACCTGCAATTATCGGGGGTGTAATCTCCGTCATTATCAACCCTGTCAATTGTCAGCGTGTCTTTGTAACCGCTCTCCATCGCCCATTCGTAGAACGATTCAAAACTGTCCCGCCAGTCATCACACATCTTTATTCCACGACCGCCCCACCTTTGATAGTCTGGAGATGTTTTTGTGCAGCATCTGCTTTTCATCCCCTGCCAAATGTGGTAAAGCCTTGTCCCCGACTGTTTGTGCTTGTGGTTCTTTGCCACCCGCTCCGCGGATAACTCATTTTTAAAGCATCCGCAGGAACGAATTGAACCACTTATCAGTCCGTCAGACCTGTGTGATGATATTTTCCCGCAGTCACATTGACATAACCAGTATGTTTTCCGTGTCTGCTTTCCTTCGTCTATTCCGATTACTGTAAGTCTTCCAAATCTCTTTCCAGTTAGGTCTTTTACCTTGCTTAAATTCTTCATGTCGTGTACCTCCTTGCATATAATTATAGCACAAAAGTACCGACATTGCCAACGGTGGCTTTCCCCGATTTTGCCCGATTATTCAACATACATTACTGTATGAGGGTGCATGTTTGTCTACACTGCATATTCCACATTGGTCCCGATCATTACATACGGCTTATCCGGTCCCTCATCCGGAGCGGTCCCGCTGTAACTTCCCGTCCGCACATTCCCGTCTTTGTCAGGACCATCCGCACTGTATGCCGACGGCTCCGCCGCCCTTCCGACCACCGCATGGGCAATACTGTTCTTCAAAAGGCCTGTGTCTACTCTGTGCGGGTCCTTCTGGATCTCGACGGTGGCAATGGATACGGCCTGTACCCCCGCCGCATCCAATCCCTCCAGAATAGCCTCGTGTGTCTTCTCGATGATCTTATCTGTGTTGTCATCCTCGATTCGAAATGTAAAGCTCATCCTTTCTTGTACTCCCTGATGTACTGCGCCCTGATCGCGTCCCCGATCTTCTTCTGGCTGAGAATAGGCTTGCTTACCGGCTTCGCTTTCTGCCACTCTTCGAAAGACATGCCCTCCATTCTCTGCGATTTCTTGAGCGTGTCGTGCTCAAATCCCTTGATCCATGCCAAAATAGCACATCTGCAGTTCCATATCATCTGCTGCGGGATATCGGACTGGCCGTATTTGGTCTGCGCCGGATAAAGGATCTTGACAACACTGTCGCCCACATTGACCTCAAATGGCTCATCCAGTTCCCTTCTCTGGCCGTGCATCATCCTGTGCTCATGCCTGGTCCTCATATCAAGAGTGGCCGCCCATTCCGTGATAATGTCATACCCGCTCCGTTCCACCCTTCTATATGCCCCATATCTGCCTCCGTTTTGGGCATTTGTAGCCATTGTGCGGCAATTCCTTACAGAGGCCTTAAGGTCTCCATTCGCAAGCTCAGAAGCCATTCTGGAGGCCATTTTTGGTATTGATTTACCCGTCATGATCTCATTGATCATGATCGATTGGATTCTTTGCCTCTCCCATCGCTTGGCCTTCCCCGCGTTGATCTCTGCCATGACCTTCTTTCCCGGCCCCGGCATAAGGTCAGGATCATCAATAAGGATTCTACCTACGCTCTCCCGGTTGTAGATGCTGAGTGCCGTATCGATGCCAGCTCCCATCTCAAGATCATAGAGCGCCCAGTTATGATTGAGGGCCATGATGTCCGGCATATACGATGCGATGATCTCCTGCGCCGCCTCATTTGAATCGAGCATCCTTATCGCGAGCCTTTCCTTCAGAGCGTTCCACCGGGCATCCCCCATGAGCTGTTGCTTTCGCCATGCCAGGTATTCCTCTTTGGTATGCTTGCCGTTCTCGACCCACTCCTGCCACTTCTTGTCCTTTAACTCAAAGGCCGCCATGTACTTTCGGAGCTCTTCGGAGACATCCTGCGCCGCCTGCATGTATTCATCGTGCAGTCTTTCCTCGATCTCTTTTATTCGTTCGTCTGTAAGCTCATGCCCTCTGTCCATTCGTCACCTTCTCTCGGAGGCAGGTTGATCTTCTGCATGTCTTCCGCGTCCTTCTCCCTGATCATATCATTCGCCAGATCACCATCACCGAATGCCGTCAGTATCTTCCTGGTCACATAATCATCGCTCAGATGCTCCGCCGCCTGGATGACTGTCTGCACTGTCTCCTGCACATTGATGTTCATGGACCTCTCAAAGGCGTACTTCACATCCTTCCCGGCAACCCTCAACAGGCCGTCGATAAACTGATCCACGCAGTGCTCAAATTCATCCACCTTGTTATTCAACGGTTCATATGCCGCGCGGATCTGCGTGGCCGTGGTCACCGCGCCGGACGCTATGTTCTCTGTATCGAGCGCCATGAAATCCTTATACAGATCCTTCTCTATGCGCGTCAGGATGGATTCTCGCGCTTCGAATGGAATATCGATAGTGTGCGGCTCTGCCACTGCTCCATCCTCATCCACTGTCGCGGCCTTGACCACCTTTAGACGCTCGATGAATTTACGGAGGTCCACATCATCCATCCCGGATGCGTTCTGTATAATCCAATAGATCTGGGCGGCTTCGTCAATGTCTGAAGCGGCCCCCGATTTTATCAGATCATATGCATCGATACCCTCCCGGATTCCTACGATCTCAGACTGATGCTGCTCGTTAGCCCAAAGAGGAACAATGGGAAATGTGGGATAATTCTCCCCGTCATAGATCTCCATGCCGTCAGCCTCGGACTCCCTTATGATCAGTTTATACTTTCTCTTCGGCTGAAGGATCTCCCCTCTGGTCTTCCGCCTCCAGATGATCTCCGTATATCCGTCCTCTTCATACAGTGTGCCCCTCATCGGTTTCGTCTGGTCCACCTGCCAGAATCTCACCCCGGCTCGGAGCGCACCATTTTCCTCATCATAGATCGGCGCGAATTCGAGGATGGAAAACACTTCCGCATGGTCAAGGTTGTAGAATCCGAATGCCACAGCGCCGCACAGGGCCTTCTTCCCGGCCTTCTGTAATTGATAGTCGAAATCATCTCCAAGCGGGTTCTCTTCGCCGTCCCATGTCACTCCGTTTCCCAGAAGGTACTGGGTCTCCTGCGTGACGAATCGGTTAAAGAATCTCGACGGTATCCTGTAACACGCTCCGAAAAGATCCGGCACTGCCTCGCCGCTCATCGTGTAAAGGATCTTCTGGAACCGCGTAATGGTCCTGTTCATCTGGCGGTAATACTCATCAGCGATCTGAGCCGTCTTGTAGATCTCCGATGCCTGATGCTGACGGATGACCTTTTTGCAGAAATCCATAAGATCCTTTTCCTGCCTTGTATCGCCCTCGCCTATAGCAGAGAGCATATCCTGATATGTGATCATATCTACCTCCCAGCCTCGCGGGCTCTACATTCTTACCGGGAACACCGACTGGTATTCCTTCTTCACTTTGGTTACCTTCATTGTCTTCACGAAATATCTCATTGCGTCCATGCAATTATGGACAATTAAACCACCCTCAATCGAAAAATTGTGGTTGTCGTCAACTTCCATGTTGTAAACGTCAGCTTTCCCGACTTTGCGAATTGCTTTTATTCCAACGGAGGAAGTTTCTGCAACTTCGGCAACAGGTCTTTGCTTTTGAATATTTATTTGTTGTGAACTCATTACCGCACCATTCGCAGATTCTTGTTTCATTGTCTACGCCTTGTTTTCTTCTGTATGCAGATCTACATGCATTGGAACAAAAACGATTTACACCATGATCTATTGCTTCAAATTCTTTTCCACAATTATCACACTTGAAAATCTTTTTTTGATAAAGAGCGTCTTTCATTTTTTCATAATGCTCTTTATGCCACTCTCTACCGGAATCCGATCCGTGCCATTCAGATGCTTTCGGTCTTGCGTTTTCATTAAGATTTTTTATCTGCTTTTCATAACGTTCATTGCTCCATGACTTCCCATGTAAAATCGCATGATCTTTTTTCGTCAGCATTTGAAGATTGCCGATTTCATTGTTTGACTTGTCGAAGTCTTTATGATGGATTTCACAACCCCCTGGAACTTTCCCGTTGAAATATTCCCACACATAAACGTGCAACCTTTTGTGTTTTTTTGCGTTCAGATAATATCCTGTTTTCTTGTCTCTACGAAAAACAAGATTATCAAAAATAGCAACGTCTCTATTTTCGTAATATTGAATCATGATATAAACCTCCTTTAGTCTATATCATAACTCATCCTATCCATAATGTCAATGATTCTGTCTGATACAGTCAAATCTTTCGTCAATACATAGCCGCGCTCAGTCAATATCGGATGTTCGCCAGTACAGCGAATAAATCGTCCATCTTTAGTTTCGATTTCATATATTTCTGCTTGCCTTTGTGTAAGCCTGCAATTGTGATACGGTTTTAATTCTGCAACACCTGTTTTCGTGTTATAGCTCCACACTTCCCCGGACGTTTCCACCAATTCTGAAATTGGTTTTGCGCCGTCTTTTGTGTTTACTAACGTCTCACCAATAAGACAATGGTCATTCACCTTTACTGGTCTGTCTTCCGCAGCCTTCTCATCCCAGATATACCCTTCCGCTTCTTTCTTCCAGGCTTTGCATTTGGGTGATATCTTAATGAGACCGTTCTTCATGGCTGTGGCAGTCTCCCTCAGGCCGTCTTCCACATCGTTGTCAGCTTTTGTGACTTTGTAACGCCTTATTTTGGCCGTATCTCCCTCTGTGACTTCGTGTGTGTGTTTCTTCATCAGCGTGATGAAAGAGGCCGCTGACGGGTCTATGATGAGCCTCACCGTGCCCCAGATGTTCTGATCATCCAGCCACTTGTCTATAGCTTCTGCATATTCCTGGTCTGTCTTCTGGATTCCCTCGTCTCTGCCTGAGTAATAATACTCTGACGGAGCGTACCACACATTACCGTATTTCCTCCAGAGCAAAGCGGCAAATGCGTTCTGCGTGCCATAGTCCATAGATATGACCATCCCAGACTCTGTCACATCCTCCGGCGGCTCTCCTATCGCGTCCTCATACATCGGATATACAAGGCCCTCTGCGATGCACCTCTCTCCCAGGATGTCACGACGATACCAAACAGACCCGACCTCATATGTGCTTTCTATCTCTTTCCGGCGCTCGTCTGTAATCGATAGGTTATCGGCGATGGTGAAGTGCTCATAGTTGTATCCACCGACATATCTGGAGGGAAACACATCTATATACCGCGTGTAGATCGGATGTGACGGATAACATGGGTTCAGGTCCCACAATACATAAGGATCAAGCGATGCCGCCTGTCTGCCCATGGCGACCTTAATAAAGGATGTCCTCGAATCATCGGAATCATAATGTTCGTTAATCTCCGTCGCTATCCAGATGCCATATGAGTTGCCCAGGATCTTCTTGTAACTGTCAGCCTTCCCGCCTCCGGCGAACACCACGACCTTGTCCCCGGTCTGTGTGGAGATGTACAGTGCCTCATTGTCTCTGTACTTTCCCCATCTGCACCTCCCCCGGAAAAGATGCTCTAATCCAAAGCCATTGCAATCTCCTATATTCATCTTCGCATTGGCTATTGACGATCCTGACGCCAGATGGATCTTGTCGCGCACCCTCTCAAGCAGAGCCGCCGCAATGATACAGTGATCGATGGTCTTGCCGGACCTGATCGCGCCCTCCGCCACCGACATCTTACTGTGCAGAGCCGTCTTAATGTATCTCTTGTGCTTCTCAGAGAATGGCTGCCATTTAATCGTCGTTGTCTTGCTCAACTTTCAGCATCTCCGCCAAAGGTGTAAGATCCTCTACTTCTGTTACTATCTGTTCATATCGGTCTGTCTGCCCAAGATAGTTCTTCCCAAGGAAGATAGCAACTGCGGCAGACTTTTCAGCAAGTCGCCATTGCATACGCCGCAGGCTGATTTTGCCTACATCCCGCTTTTCCCGGGATACATCCGCAAAACTCTTGTGATATGTACGCTTGCACCATCTTTCTATAGTATCTTCTGAACATCCGCCCAGCTTATTATCAAAGTATGCTGTTACCTCTGCCAATGTACATTGAATGAAAAGAAGACTTTCAAATTCCTTCTTGTCAATCTCTTTTCTAGGTCTTGCCATAATTATTTCCTCTGTAAAAGCACTGCTTTACTTCCTGTAAAGTTTTCCCATCTTTCAAGAATAACATTGCAATACTCAGGTGAGATTTCTGCCATGTAGCATTTTCTGTTTAACTGCTCACAGGCGATTAGTGTGCTACCACTACCGCCGAAACAATCTAACACAACATCACCTTTTTTACTTGACTTGTTCAAGGCATATGCAATCAGTTCAATAGGTTTCATTGTCGGGTGCATTTTGGGCGGTTCTCGGTCAAATTCCCATATATCCGTATCTCTTGCGCCATTCAATTCCACCCTACCTTTATTCAAGTATAGGATAACTTCATACTGCCCTGCGTATGCACCTTTTAAGTCTCCCATACTCCAATTATTCTTTTTCCAAATAATCACATTCTTCAAATCAAGGCTTGTATTTTCAAAATATTCAAGCCATTGTTTCAAAGATTGCCAACCACAAAATTCATATACAGGGCAATTATCTTTCATCGCTCCCCATATTGCAGGGATAAAGTCTAATATCTTATCATCGTTCTGCAACATTTCATATTTGTCTTGATAATCACTTTCGTACTTGTACCCATATGGAGCATCACAGAACACCATATCAGCCTTTACCCCATCCATAAGCCTATCAACAACCGCAACATCCGTAGAATCTCCACATATTAAGCGGTGGGAACCAAGTTGCCACAAATCGCCAAGTTTGCACCGTGATTCGGCTTTTACTGGTACGTCATCTTCCTGCACTTCTATCGGCTCATCGTCTTCCTCATCCAAATCGAAGCCAAAGTCCGTCATGTCAATATCGATGTCATCCAGTTCTATCCGCAGAAGGTCGAGGTTGAAATCAGAGTTCATGGTCAGCTTGTTGTGAACAAGCGCATATGCTCTCCTCTGATCATCAGTGAGATGGTCAAGCCTTATCACCGGGACAGTGTCCATTCCAAGCTCAATCGCAGCGATCAGACGCCCATGGCCTTCGACTATCTCATCCTTCCATATGCCTATCGGATCATCGAATCCAAATTCCTGTATGGATTTCTTGATCTGCTCGATCTGTTCCGCCGGGTGCTCCTTCGCATTGTTCGCATAAGGCTTTAGTTCTTCAATCGGCAGATACTCAATCTTTAACTCCATGCCTCTCCTTTCTGAATCAAAAAAATACCCTAACCACAATGGTTAAGGTATTTTAGCTGAGATTATGTCAATATTCAATTATCTGCCCATTCCCAGATATCTTTCATGGTGCAGTCTTCACCGAGGATTTCCTTCGCTACTGCAATGGCCTCCATCCTTTTGATAATATTCCCGTGCGGGTCTTCCAGGATGATCCTCTTCGCTTCTTCCTCACTCATGCATTTCAGGTGCTCTGCAATATTCATAGATTATTATCCCCACTATAAACAATATGATTATCATTCTTTCCCCTCTCGGTTCAGTTCATCCGCGAACTCCTGAGCCCAAGGTTCGCAGTCGGACTTTCCTTTTCTTTCACCTGTCTGTTTATTAACTACTATGTACTCCGGTCCATCAGGGCCCATCTCACTGATCACTGTCCACATTATTCGTTCCACCTCCTCCATGTTATAAAACAAGCCGCAGCGATCAGGATCACCACTCCGAAGATTTCCACGAGTGCAAACGCTATCAGCACATCAATCATCCCTCACCTCCTCATGTTTTTCACACGACTCGCTTCTGTGCATCAAGCACCCGCTGATGAATTCGCATTTTCCGTAGCATTCGGATTCTCTTTTCCAGTGCTTGCATGTCTGGCACTTTTTGCTCATCCCGAACATGGCTCTTACTTCTTCCCCGATTTCTGCCAGATACTTTTCAATTCGTTCCTGCCTGCCATGCTCGGTGAACCACTTTTCTTTGAAAGCGTCCCTTGCTTCATTCCATGTGCCCTCTCCGTAATCGGCTGAGAGATACCATTCTCTGTCATGGAATAGTTCTGCAAAGTCTTTTACAAGTTCGTCAAGTTCCTTGTCGCCGAAGTCGCCAACGTGATCCTGTAACTGGCAGTAGAAATAATTAAGACTTCCTCCGCTCATTCTTTCATCTCCTCCAATTTCCTTGCCGCCTCCCATGCGTCATCAAGTCCTCTCTGGTAGGCTTCGTCAATTCTCTTCTGCACATCATCAAGTATATGTTTCACAGCCTCATCAAGGACTTTATCAGGCTTACCCATTGTTACTATCATTCCTCTCACCCTACTGTTACAACAATCCTTGTCTGGCTCGGATAAATGTTAAACGTACAGTCGCGGCAATTCTTAATGGTTACCTGTGCAGGGAATCCGTCGTAAGCATCAGCAAGCATCTCGATCTGTTCCTGTGCTTCTTCCATGCCTTCTGTTTCTACCTTGACCTTTAAATTTGTGTCGCTCATTCCTCGCTCCCTTCCGCCTCGATAACCGTTCTGGCCATCCTCAATGCTTCAATGATGATTCTTGCTTTGTGCTTGTCCTGTTCCGTGACGTCTGGCGTCGGATCGAGAAGCATGCTTGCGTAGTGGTTTTCTTCGAACGTGGCATCGATCAATCTACCATTCGTTTCTATCTCAACGAGTGGACACCAGTCTGGAATTGGTGCTCCGTATGGTGCTATGATCCTTTTATCTTTATGCGCTTTAACCGCTTGACAGTGCATCGGATGTTCTGCGTGAAAACACGGGCATAATCCACATCGCTTTGGCTTTTCCATTGGTACTATGAAACTCATTCCGTCACCTCCATCTTTGCTCCGCACATCTTGCAAAACTTATCTCTCGGTTTCATCATTACGTATGTTGCGCAAGGCTCCATGCACTCACTACAGCAATATGTTCCGCTTCGGTCTAGAATCCACTCTCCTCTCTTCGGCTCTGCGGACGGTAAATTCCTGATTGCCTCAACACTCCGTCCGTTGTATTCATCAACGTGGTAGAGCGCATCAATCGCCGCCTGTCTGCTGATCATGTCTGAGTTGTTCGGAAATTCCGAACAGTTCATGGCTTCACTATTTAGCCACTTCAGAAAGTCTTTCTCTGGCATTGACCATAGTTCTGTAGCGTATAACCCAAATATGTTTTTAAACTTGTCTGCATTTGTCATCCTGCTCACCTCTCATATCCGCCCCGCAGTTCGGGCAGAAGTTTGTTCTGATTTGTGTTCTGCTTTCGCAATCCTCTGAATAAAATGTAGTGGCTGGGAAATCACAACATGAACAGACAATTACTGTTTCAAATCCTTCTTCCTTGTCCTCTATGCCGCTTTCGCGCTCTATCCACTTTCCATGTTTCTTCTGCACTTTACTTGCTCCAATACGAAAGCCTTTCTCAAATGCTTCACGGATAGAAGTGTTCACGGAACATTCTTTTTTAAAGTAGTTGTTTATGACAATCTTCATCTTTTCTTCTCTAGTCATCCCTGTTCACCTCTCATATCGAATATCTCCGTGTTTGATAATGCTACGGATCATCCAATCGTAACCACAGAATCCTTTTGACTTCCTCTCTAGTTTTCTAGCTTCATTAGCTGTCATTCGTGTGGTTGTAACACAGGCAGTCCATCCATCATCCCACCTGTGATAGAACGACTTGTTCCAATACTCTTTTGGCACATCACATTCTCTTCGTGTCCGCACAAATAACTGTCCTTCTTGTGACCATTTGCCATTCCACGAACCTTTATTTGGCATTGATAATTCAAACACTATCATTCCGTTCTCCTCTCTCCATAAGCACAAAACTGATAGTCGAATTCATGTCCCTGTGCAACACCTCTAAATTCGGCAAGCGGACAAGCTTGGTCTTTCCATATCCAATCATATGTGCCGTCTGATTTTTCCACGTAGTCACCGATTCTCTTGTTGTGCTTGCGGCAGTCCTTGCATCGTATTATCTTCGGTTCTGCGGGCGGTAACTGCTCCAAAACCTCTCTCCAGTCTTTCGTAAGATATCCGAAAGCATCCTAGGCATCTTCAAGCGCATCAATCGCCTGTTGTCTGCTTATCAGATCAGAAGTTGTGCCTTCTGCGGAAAGTTGTGCCTTCGCTTCCTGCGCTTCCAGAGCCTTGATTGCCTCTTGGTACATCGCCCTCGCTCCCGGCATGGGTATTTGTGCTTCACGGTGACGGAAGTATGCAAGGGCTTTTTCTCTGTCAGTCATCGGTTCTCCTTTCCCATTCATCTTGAATCGACCTAACAAATGCCTTTATCCGTTCCTTGTCATTGTCGTTAATCGTGTATACTTCTCTGTCTCCAAACATCTCTTCCAAAATGTCATGTGCTTCTTGCTCACCTATCTTTGCAAGGTTTTTCGCTTCAATTGCTCCATGATAATCGTTCTGTAAGTCTATGATTTCTTTACACCCACGGCGAAGGATTCCGCTTAATGCCCTGTATCCAAGTCCTAACTCTTCAAAATACGGCTCGCCTGCTTCGCCACGCTCATCTGCAATATTAGCGATGTCTAAGCAAATCTGCACAAGTCTTGTTATATAATCATTCCTCATCGCTCCTCCTCTCCGCCATACTGCAAAAATCATTGTCCCAGACAGGCGCATCGATCACATCACAGGTGTCCACTCCATCCCAGTGATTGCAGTCCTTACACCGTATGATTTCTAGCTGTGCGGGCGGTAATTGCCTCAAATCTCTTCGCAACTGGAGTATTTCTGTTGTCTGCTCCATTGGTATAGAGTCAAATCTTTTATCAAGCGCATCAATCGCCGCCTGTCTGCTGATTAAGTCAACCATCCTGTTCACCTCTCATATCCGCTGAAGTTTCCTCCCGCACATAGGACAATAATTGATTTTTGTCTCACCGTGCCATCCTTTAGCACGCAACTCAAGACCCCATCCATTCATGCCAAAATGTATAAACGCATGTCCATTCTTTTCTATAGGTTTCACGTACTTATCGGAATCCTCATGGCAATATTCACAAATCTCTTGTTTCTTAGTGTCCAACATAACAGCCCCAAGTGCCATAACAGCAGATAAATTAACGTCATAGCTTCCTTCATTGATCGCATTAATTAATTTATCCGAGTCGATAACTTTAATTTTAACATCATCCATCGGTTCTCCTTTCTGCATAACTGCTTTTACCAATTTATTGCCTTATTAAATTCCTGCCTTTGTTCTTGCTCTGACTGCCTTGTGTAAATCATTGTTGTGTTTACACCACTATGACCCATAATGTCGGCAAGTAATGATATGTTGTTGTTGCGTTTCAAGAATTCAATCGCAAACATGTGCCTGAAAGCATGTGGGTGCATTTTCTCCAATGGTAGACCGTACATGCTGGCATGTTTTTTCATCATGCTTGCGAATCCTCTTGAAGTCATCTTGTTGCCTTGCTTGTTTAGAATCAGAAAGTCTCTATCCTCTAATTCGCCCCAAACATTTGCACATTCTTCTTTCAACCTCGCAGGGATATAAATCCTTCTGACTTTTCCTTTTGTCGGCATTAACGCCGCTCCTTTTTCAAGGTCTGCTTTTGTAAGGCTCAATGCCTCGCTGATCCGTGCGCCTGTCATTGCTAACAG
>Ga0256404_1009865_pt1 | contig 13474 bp, 9 predicted proteins | sample RumenRJG_01DNA_FD_185990 | JGI IMG/M metagenome (GOLD analysis project Ga0256404, IMG submission 185990) | Bovine rumen microbial communities from Lethbridge, Alberta, Canada - RJG_01 | ecosystem: Host-associated > Mammals > Digestive system > Stomach > Rumen | place: Canada: Alberta | collected...
TTCGCTGTGTTTGTTAGGTTAGCGGTAACTCAACAATATCACAACGGCAGGCAGACTGCCATATTTATTTGAGAACTAGATTATGAGACTAACGTTTGCCGTCGCGCAAGCGACTTGGTACAATTAATGCAACATTTGCATTACCTTCTTGCATTAAAAACCAGGAATTTATAGAAAATGCCTTTTTAAGAAATTTGACATATGAGAAGAGTGAGCAGAAGTTTTCACTGCTTACAAGTCCATATATATACAAATTGACGGGGTATTTATACTTTAAGTCTATGTCTCAGAAGTTAGCCGTAAATGGAGCATTAAATACTCCAGGTGGATATACTACACTTGTATCATTACCTACAGGTGGGGGCAAAAGTTTGATCACACAGACTGTTGCATATCAGAATGAAGGGATGACCATAGTTATAGTACCCACTATTTCTTTGGCCATAGATCAGGTCAGGGTAGCAAGAAGTAATATAAAAACTGATAATCCTGATGAGATACTTTACTATAGTAGTGGTATCAAAGATAAACGGCGTGTAATAGATTGCATAAAGAATAAAAAAGTAAGACTGCTATTTATTTCTCCTGAAGCTTTAATAGAGAACCAGCTCTTTGTAGAAGTGGTAAAAGAACTGAATAGTAGTCATTTTCTGAAAAATATTATTATTGATGAAGCACATATAGTGCTTGATTGGGGAGGCTTTTTTAGAGTTGATTACCAATGCCTTGAACCTTGGAGAAAAAAACTAATAGCTGAAAATCCACAAATGAGAACTTTTCTTTTATCAGCTACATTTACAGAAGATGATATAGAACTATTAAGAAAGATGTTTAGTGAACCTGATGGGTGGATAGAGATTAGGTGTGACGAATTACGTCACGAACCGAGATTTATATGCATAAAAGCTAATACAGCTGATGATAAGATGTATACTGCAATAGAACTTGTAAGGAAGCTTCCACATCCAATGATTGTGTATGTATCAAATCCGTATGAGGCCGAGATATTTAAGAAAGCGCTGGAAAGAAATGGGTTAAATGATATATACACATTCACTGGTAAAACATCTGCAGAAGAAAGAAATAAACTTATTGATGCGTGGAATAATAATGAGTTTGACGTTATGATAGCGACGTCAGCATTTGGAGTAGGAGTGGATAAGCCAGATGTGAGAACGGTATTACATTTATATGTACCTGAGTCGCCAAATGCATATTATCAAGAGTTAGGTAGAGGCGGAAGAGATGGCTTGCCTTGTATTAGCGCTATGTGCGTTATTCCCAGTACAGATTTGAACGCTGCAAAGGTAACTAAGGTCCTTACAGCAGAAAAAATATCCGGTAGATGGTTGAGCATGCTTAATCAGAAGGATCAAGTACGTAATAATAATAGTATTCTTATTGATACATCTGTCAAACCATTTTATAATATCGAATCGTATTCAGATGATGAGACTGGAAGTTCTATTGATATAAACTGGAATATATATGTGCTGCTTCTTCTAAGAAGATATGACAGAATTATTATAGATGAGATTTTTAAGAAGCCAGCAACGGATACTTATATCTTTGCAATAATTGTCAAGGATAGTAGGTTTTTAAAATCAATTGAAGATGATGAAATAATTGATGCAATAAATGACATACGTGAAGCAGAGGTTAATAAGCTTACTGGGGCATATAAAATGATTTCTGACGCTGTAAAAAAATCTGGTAGAGATTGTTGGTCTGAAATGTTCTATTCAACGTATATGAAAGTTTCAGAATATTGCGCGGGATGTGACTATCATAGTGAAGTTATTGGCATAGAACATGGAAGCTGTTCACTCAAAAAGCCTGTAAATAAGCCTGTAAAGCAAGTGTCAGATGAAATGCAGAATTATTGCGGTAATTCAAAAGAAGTTGGGGTAATATATGATGATTCAAGTATTGTACAAGCCATAGAAAAATTATGCTGTTTTGGTTTAAATGTCATAGTGTCTAGTGACTTAAATAATATTACAGAATTTATTCGCAATACTTCAAATAAAATTGACCCGTCTATACAAATTATGGATGGAAACGAGTTTAGGTATCTTCTTAAACAGAGAAACAAGTACTTTTTGTCAGGTACATTCGCGTTTATATTTTCGTCTTATGATCAGAGGACGATGAGCCTTTTTAATGACATAAAAACTAATTTAAGTTTATCAGATGAGAATAAAATATATTTTGTGCATAATGATAAGTTTTTTGATAAAATAGGAAAGAGGTTTTCAGAACTTATAGAAGGTCCAATCATTCCGGTAGAAGGGTTCTTAAACTAGGAGGAAAGAATGTTTACAAATAAAATGGAGACGGAGTCGATTCCAGAAAGAGTGTTTTTAATATATAGCATAGTAAAAGATAAGCCTATTAAAAACGATGAATTAAGGAAGCGTCTCATGCCGTCAGGTAATATTAGTGATTACTCGTATTATTCTGCTTCACGAAGATGTGCAGAGGAACTTGCTCTTATAACTAATTCTGATGATTGTTTGTATGCGAATTCAGAACTAGATGCGATAGATGATATATTGGCGTTTCGTAGATATATTAATAATATATTAGAGAATTATAAAGAAGGACATTTTTACAAAGCTACAAGCGCTTTTTTTAGTATGAATATAAATGATAGTAAGAAAAACACAAAGAGTGACCAATGGAGTGCTATCCTTACTAAAGAGATCAGTAAAAGTGATGAGGAACATGTGATAAATATTGATGGCAAGGAGGTTAATGCATGGAAATTCTGGGTTTCTTTTCTTGGCTTCGCTGTAGTAAATAATATTACTTTTCTACCGAATGCGGCTCCATTTATAGAAGATTTAATATGTGAATCAGATATGCAAGTTGATGAAACATATACAGTGAGCGAATTTATCGATAAACTTAAACCTAAAGCGGATATAATATTGGGGGATGTTTCCTCTAAAGTGCTTAATTATGGAACGTCTTGTGGGTTAAGAACTCTGCATGATTTAAAGTTTATAGAAATTGTCCGTGGACTTGATCAAGGGGATATATGGAGTTTGTATAAAATGGACAACCATGTAATTAGTAGTACAATTAACAGAATTAAGATTGTAAAAAAGGAAAGACTATGAATTCTACTATTGCAAAAAGAAGAGTTAACGATGTAATTAAGACTGATACGATAAATGCAGCTCAGGGTGACTTTATGGCAACACATGTGCCAGTGAAAAAGCTCCATCTGTTGTCTAGATTTGATGAATCACCACATGATGAGAAGGATTACACAGAAGAGGATGTTTACAATGAAATAGTCATGAACCCTCGTGACGAACATCAGTTTGTGATAGTCTATGGTGCAAGCGGTGCAGGTAAGTCTCATCTAATAAGATGGTTTGAGACGAAATTGGCAAATGAGAAAAATGAAGATGAGGTAGTTCTTTTAATAAGAAGGAGTGATAATAGTTTAAAGGGAACTATAAGACAACTTCTGGATATACCTGAGGTAAAAAAATTACCAAATCATGATCTATATAAGAAGCTTGTCAGCGCAACAAATGTTGTTAATGAAAATGAGCTGAAGAATATGATATACAATGAGTTTATAGCTCTAATAAGGTCAGACGATGATGATAATAAAACAATAAGATTATCGGCAGTAGAAAAAAAGAGGCTTCTTGCCTTTTTAAATAATGCAGACGTAACTGAATTTGAGATGCGTGATGGTGGGCCAGTTGAGAGAATATATTCAAAAGTGGCTGGAAGTACAGTTATTGATAGAGACATCATTGCAGAGTTTCAACCTGAAGATTTTAGGGTAAGCGAGGATACATTGGACATGCTTATATCCAATGGCGCAGATATGTATGCACAGAGAATGGCTCGGAAATTATCTGTTGACGATGATGACTCTGAAAAGGTTAAGATTGCAAATTATATAAACCAGTTTGTGGATCCCGTTATACAACATTGTGCAAATCTGGAGCCTGGTGATTTTGAACAGGTATTTAGTGACATAAGGAAAGAATTATATAATCAAGGGAAAAAGCTGACTCTTTTTATAGAGGATATAACAGCGTTTACTGGGGTTGATAGCGCATTATTAAATGTATTGACTACCAATCATACAGGAGACTATGAGAAAGAACATATGTGCCGCATATCATCTATTGTTGGAACAACTATAGTATATTTTCAGAATAATTTTAATGATAATCACAAGGACAGGGTGACTCGCTTCATTTATATTCCGACGAATTTATTTGACCCTGAAAGGGATCCTGATAGTCTATACGAATTTACAGGGAAGTATCTTAATACCATGTCATTAGAAAAAGATGTTATAGATGAATGGGTTAATTTAGGTGCAAAAATGAGTGAGTATCCAGTGCATGAGCTACTTGAAGGTGATGGATGGGATAGCGTAGATTGCGATAATGGTAAGCGTCTTAACTTGTATCCTTTTACAAAGAATGCAATAAGAAATTTGGTCAGCGTGAGGTTGTCGGAAGCAAGGAGAACGCCTAGATATCTTTTACGTGATGTTTTAGAACCGGTATTAAAGGATGCTTTGTATAATGTTGATAATTTCCCGAGTAAGAACCTTAAATTAAGTGTAAGTAATCCTAATACTGCTCTTAGAAACTTTATCATACAAAGTGTTGGAGAAAATAATGATCTTATAGACAGACTTATTATTTTTACCGGTATATGGGGAAATAATAAGAATGAGACATATGAAAAAGAAGGAATAAAGTACATTGCTGGGATTCCGACTAAAATATACGAAGATTTAAACCTTCCAATATTACAGCTAAACAGTGTTGAACCTCCCAAAATGAACCATGAGGCGAAGGAAATTGTTGATCATAGAGATCAAAAAGATGAAAAAGACATGGCTGAACCTGTGAAGAATGTCTCGCCGGAAATGATGTCACGTATGAATGAAGCAACAAAGAACATTGAAGAATGGGCACAAGGAAGTGTAAGTGCTATTGACATTTCTATGACATCTGGGGCGGTTGGCGAGTTACATAGAGCGGTAGATGCGATATCTGATTTCGTTTTTAATGGGATAGACTGGCAGCTTTATGGAATATCTAATGACGATATTTTTAGGGTTCATGATTCTAGTATTCGTTTTATTGGACTTGAGCATCAGACAAAGAACAACGCTATATACTATTTGCCTGCATCGAGAACAGCACAATCGCAGACCCTATTAGAGTGTTTTATGAGATATAATTTATTGGGTAAAAAATCATGGGATTATGATAATTCAGATGATGATATATACTATGTAACGACATGGCTGTATGCGACAACAGATAGTATTGTTAGCGCTGTAAAATCATACACCGATAATAGTAAGACAAGCTATGTTGAAGCAGCAATGGCGGCTGATATGTACCGGCTTATTCTTAATGGAACGTATGCAGGGAAAAAGACATTTAAAGAGATTAACCGAGATTACTTTTTTGATAGTAATAATCTGGCTGATATTAAAACAAATAGTCATTCAAAGGAATGGAATAATCTCCTGGCAAACATTTGTATGGGGAAAAATATAGACCAGAAAGTCAGGAATGTTATAGATCAGTATTATAATTTGATTCAAGGCAGCCAAAAAAGATCCAATATAATATTTTTGGATGAACCAAGATTTGAGAAATCATTCAGGAAAGTAAAAGAAGGAAGACTTTATAAGGGAAGCTTTGACCTATATTTAGATGATAAAGTGAAGCAAAGAAGAGATTTCAGCATGCATCTTAATGACATACTTGAAAGAGTTGATCCAGTTGCTAATGCAGAAAAAAGCATTGCAGAGCCATATCTTGACAAGTTCAAAAATGCATTTGAAATTGAATCGATAGATGAGATTGATACCGATGACATTGAGGAATTTTGTGAAGAAGTAAAGAAATTTCATAGGAATATTAATGAGTATGGTGTCAACGTTCAGGTTGAAAATTCGCTTGCTGATAAAATTATAAAAAAACCGCGAAAAATATTAGAAGCCGCAAAGACAATAGATCTAGCCAAAAATTATGACAATGCGGTTGATGTTTTATTAGCATATTCTGGAGATCCTCTAACAGAATTAAAAGAGATATGTGCTCTTATAGATGTGGTAAAAAAAGAAATGGAAAGGACAAACATCGATCTTGAGAGAAAGAGAACTGGCATAATGGATAAATTGTCAACGGATAAGGGCTTCTACGCGGAAAAGAAGCAGAAGATAGAGGCTTGCAAAAAACAGATAGAAGGTATGAGGTAAAACTATGACAATTACTGAAGAACTTGAAAAAGAAAATGAGAAAATTAAAAAGACATCACAGGAATTGGACAGGTCGAAAAACGCAGAATTGCAAAGACAGATTAATAATGACTTTGCCCAAAATGTAGATTATATATGCAATGAGGTTGATGAAATAGTAAACGCAAAGAAGATAACGTCATTTGTTCCGAATGAAGATATTATACAGGAAATAGAAGGGACGCTTGACGCTTTATCAGGATTTAATGATGATACGCCGGCAGGTGTAAATGACATAAAGAAACTAGGAAAAGAGATAACCCGAATTCATGAAGAAATGGATTCGTTGTGGTCGGACTTTTATAATATAAAAACGGGTCAGACCATATCTATGCTTCGTGTGTTAGAAAAAGTAAATCCACAAAAAACAAGACTATGCATAGATAAAATTGAGTCTGGGAAAAAATGGTCTGGGACTTATTCTGACAAAGAGAGAATGGAAGAAGGGTTAAAGAATGCCAATGAAATTATAACATCATTAAATGTTAATAGTGAAATAGTAGATTTCCTTCAAAAAATGAATAGAAAAGAGGCAACTCTTCAGGATATTGATAAAAAAATATTAGAATGGATAAGAGATAACGAACTAGAAAAAAATATCTGTCTATCTTTTACGTAAAGTATTGCGTTCCATTTGCCAATGATATATACTTAAGTATATTGCGCTTATGGCAAAGGAATTAAACGGATGGATTTTTATTATAAATTTCCTGCTGTGAGAGGTGTTCAGGCAGGGAGAGAATACTATATAGCAATGGTGCCATTAAAGATGCTGCCAAAGCTTTTTCCAGATGACAGGGAATATGTTGCACCGGAATACCGTGCCCAAAGGAAGCTTAATGAAGCCAGGGTTCCTGTTATTAAGAAGTATATTCTCGATAACAGGGACAGCTATGTCTTTTCGGCTCTTGCCGCATCAATAGATGGTGATTTCTCATTCTGTTCTGAGAATGGAGATCTGGGAACGCTTGATATATCAATGGATGCCAGATTTCTTATCAATGACGGTCAGCACCGCAAGGCTGCAATATTGTCGGCTATAAACGATGACCCATCATTAAACGATGAAACAATATCGATAGTATTTTATGAAGATAAAGGTTTGTCAAGGAGCCAGCAGATCTTTACCGATCTTAACAAGAATGCTGTTAAGACATCTAATTCTATATCTGAGTTGTATGATTCCAGGGATAGTCTTGCAGTTGTGACACGCAATGTTGTTAGTTCTATTGATTTTCTGAATATATATACTGATAAAGAGAAAGATATCCTGGGAAAATACTCGTCTAATCTCTTTACTTTAAATACCTTCTATACTGCTAACAGGTATATTTTTACTTCTGATGAAATTAAATCAGACGAGGAGAGCGAGAGGTTCTTAACACAATATTGGAACGCTGTAACAGACAATATGGAGCAGTGGCAGGAACTTAGAAGAAAAGAGATTTCAAAGGTTGATCTCCGTGAAAACTATATTGCCACTCAAGGAATTGTGATTCAGGCCCTAGGTCGCGTGGGAAGATTTTTCTACGATCATTCAGATGAAGATATAAAAGAAAAGATGATAAATCTTAGGACTATTAACTGGAGACGTAATGCCAGGCAATGGAAAAATCGAGCGATAAGAGAGAATGGCCGTATAATTACTAATAAGCATGCGGCGATCCTTATTGGAAATATTATAAAGAAGAAGCTTGGTCTAAAATATACGGACGATGAAGAGTTAGAAGAAATCAAGTTCAAAAATAACGGTAAAGCATAAGCAACACAGAGGCACATAGAATATGTCAAGTACAATTACAAAAGATACTATTAATGGATTAATGGAGACTGTCAGGAATCTCTACCTTGCAGATGATATACCATGGGTTATAGGATACTCAGGCGGTAAGGATAGTACGGCTACCTTAGAGTTGGTATGGCTTTCACTAGAAGGTTTACCGAAAGATAAGAGGAATAAGGCGATTCATATTATTAATACAGATACGCTTGTAGAGTCACCGGTAGTGTCCAAATGGGTGGAACATTCACTTGAGATGATGAATAAATCTGCCCAGGAGAAGAATCTGCCTTTTGTTACGCATAGGCTTACACCTGAGGTGAATAATACATTCTGGGTGAATTTAATAGGAAGGGGATATCCTTTTCCACGACTTAAATATCGTTGGTGTACGGACAGGCTTAAAATTCAACCGGTGAATAAGTTTGTAAAAGATAAAATCGCCGAGCATGGAGAAATAATCCTTGTACTTGGAACAAGAAAAGCCGAGAGCTCAAGAAGAGCAAGAACTATGGCTTATTATGAGAAGAAGAGAGTCAGGGAACTACTAAGTCCTAATCCAACGATGGCAAATGAGCTTGTCTTTTCACCACTTGAAGACTGGACAGATGATGATGTGTGGGTATTTTTAATGCAATATAAAAACCCATGGGGCTATTCTAATATGGATCTGCTGACGCTTTATCGTGGGGCAACAGCAGATAATGAATGCCCTATGCAGGTTGAGAAAAATCTTCCTAGTTGTGGAAAAAGCCGTTTTGGCTGCTGGGTATGTACAATGGTAGAGAAGGATAAATCCATGGAGGCTATGATCGCAAATGATGATGAGAAGGCATGGATGACGTCGCTGTTGAATTTCAGAAATGAATTTGGTTCTGAGGATGGTGATAGGGAAAGAAGAAGCTTTCGCAGGATGAATGGGTCCTTAATGGGAAGCTATGGTAGATTATATCATGGACCATATAAGAAAGAAGTAAGAGAAAAATGGCTTAGAGAACTTCTGGAGATGCAGGTCGAGATACAGAAAAATGGGCCAGACGATTTTCGTAACCTTGAGCTTATTACTATACCTGAACTGAGAGCAATAAGGAGAATTTGGGTTCGTGATAAGCACGAGTTTGATGATTCGGTTCCAAGAATATATGAAGAGGTTATTGGTAGGAAATTTGATGACCCTGAATGGATTGGATCAGAAGCATTTGGAAAAAATGAATGGGATATACTATGTGATACATGCAGAGATCTATACAGCAAGGAAGAGCTTATGCCTGAATTAATGTCAAGTCTTATAGATGTTGAAGTACAGGCAAATGGGATGGCAGAGAGAAAGGATATATTAAAAAAAATAGATAAATGTATAAGAGAAGATTTCTATAGTGACGAGGAAGATGCGACCAAATATTATTCTGATAGATTGAACAGACAGAAAGACATGGATGGCAAATATAACGAAAAGTTTTTTGCTGAGTATTTAAAAGAAGATAAGGTATCATATGGGACTGTGTTTGATGATGAGGATGTTGACGTATGATAATTAAAGAGCTTACTTTACATAATTTTGGGGTCTACGCCTCAACAAACACATTTGACTTTACAGGGGAAAAACCTATAGTGCTGATAGGAGGCTTGAATGGAAGGGGGAAGACTACCTTTCTTGAGGCAGTTCTTATTGCATTGTATGGATCAAACTCGTTTGCATTTAAGGAGAGCAGATATAATTCATATGGTCAGTATCTTAGATCCTTTGTGAATAAAAACGATGGGACACTGATGACATTTGTGGAGTTAGAGATAGAACTTAATAATTCTTCTCATGATAAATACATTATCAAAAGGTCATGGGATGCCAAGAACAAAGTCAGATCTATTGAATCAATATCTGTAAAAAAGAATGGCAGAGATGATGAGTTTTTAACAAAGAACTGGTCTATGCTTATAGAAAACATACTTCCAAGTGCACTTTCAAATTTTTTCTTCTTTGATGGAGAAAAAATTGCTGAACTTGCAGTAGATAATACTGGCTCTAAATTAAAAGAGTCTATAAGAGCGATGCTTGGTATATCAATTATAGATTCATTAAAAAGTGATATCAAGCGTAATGCTGGAAGAGCAAAGAAGAAAAAAACAAGAAGTCAGGAAGAAATTGAACTTGAAAAGTTAAAGAGTGATAAGAAAGATGCTGAGGAGACTGTAAATGCAAAGGACGCAGAAATAAAATATAAGCAGGATAGGCTTGCTGAATTAGAAAAAACTATCGAGGAAAAGAAGGCGGAATATGCTGCTCATGGTGGTGATATAGTTGAACAGCGAGAGGCATTAGAAAAAGAGAAAGCAATCCTTTCGACATATATGGACAATAATCAAGAGGAGATGATGCAGATTGCATCGGGATCATTGCCATTAATTCTTTTAAGAGATTTGTTGGAAAGGATAGAAACGAAAGGTACTAATGAAAGAGACGCAAAAGTAAAGAAACAGGCAAGAGAGTTTATTGAAGACCTGTACAGTAAATATGAGGAAAAAAATGATGATGCTGGTAATATTGATGACTTCATCAAGTATATGAAAGAAGCGTCAGATCCAGGTGATAAAGCACCAATATATAATTTATCGGATACCGCCTTGTATCAAGTGGTAACTCTTAATGAAACTGAACTGAAATCGAAAGTGACTGAGACGATTAGTATTATTAGTAAACAGAAGTCTTTAGATTCGCGATATGATGAAATAGAGAATTATCTTTCTATTGATGTTAATGTTGATGAATTGAAAAATATAGACAAGACGATTCAAAAAATGGAGAAGGCAATAGTACGCTTAGAAACTGAGCTGGAAATGCTTGAATCGGAAAGAAGCAATGCGAATGGTCAATTAATGCGACTTACATCGGAATATAATAAGAAGGTTGCTGATTTACTTGAAAGAATGGAGACAGATGATGATAACCAAAGAGTAGTAAAGTATTCCGAGATGGCTATAAACGTGCTAGATGAGTTTTCTAAGAGAGTGCAGAGATCAAAAACTGGTAAACTGGCTGATACAATTACAGAATGCTATAAGGAGCTTGCCAACAAAAAGAATCTTATTGACCGTATTAAAATGGATCCTGATACTCTTGACCTCACTTATATCAATAAAGCTGGAGATGAGGTAAAGAAGACGGCTTTGTCGGCAGGAGAGAAGCAGCTAATGGTTATTTCTATTCTTTGGGCGCTAGCTAAATGCTCCAAGAAAAAATTGCCAGTTATAATTGATACTCCATTATCAAGGTTGGACTCAAATCATCGTAAGGCGCTGATTCAGATATATTTCCCACAGGCCAGTGACCAGACGATTATTTTATCAACAGATTCAGAAATCGATAGACATTATTACGAGCTGATGAAGGATAATGTTGGAGATGAGTACACATTGGAGTATAATGACGATACCAGGAGTACGTCTATAAGAAAGGGATATTTTATAGGTGCTTTATGATTGTGAAACAGGTAAGGTTATCTGAACGCTCTAAGGAGAAGCTATCAAGGCTCAAAGGGAAGACGGGCATAAAAAACTGGAATATACTTTGCAGATGGGCTTTGTGTTATTCCTTAAGTGAAAAGACAATACCGACAGATGTTGAGATTCCAATGGACAGTAACCTTGAAATGTCATGGTACACATTTGGCGGTGAATATAGTGAACTATATGATGCTTTGATGAAAGCATGGTGTATAGAAATGGGACTGGATACTGATGACGATACGCTTGCTAAGTATTTTCATCTGAATCTTGAAAGAGGCATAGCACATTTAAGCGGAACAGGTTTTATTAAGAATTTGGAAGATTTACTTGAGTTGGCAATAAAGGAGCAAAAATGAGCGTATATCTTGATTATAATGCAACAACTCCAATTGATCCAAGAGTATTGGATACCATGATAAAAGTATATCAAAACGATCCTGGAAACGCAGATAGCAGGACGCATGATTTTGGAGAGAAATCACGTGAAGTTGTGGAAAATGGTAGAAAGCAGGCTGCAGACCTTCTTGGAGTAACGCCTGAAGAAGTCTTTTTTACAAGTGGTTCAACAGAAGGCAATAATATAGCAATCCAGGGCCTACATGATTATTCCGAAAAGACAGGGAAAAAGCATATAATTACAACTGCAATAGAGCATAAGGCGGTACTTAATACAGTCAAGTATATGGGAGAACATGGATATGATGTAGAGTTCATAGAACCTGATGAGTCTGGCAGAGTGTCTACAGGTGAGATACTTAAGCGGGTACGAGATGATACATTACTTGTATCGGTTATGCATGTAAACAACGAAACAGGAATCATTCAACCGGTCAAAGAAATTGGTGATTCTCTAAAGAAAAAGAAAGTTCTGTTTCACATTGACGCAACTCAGAGCTGTGGAAAGCTTGTAGAAGAAATCAGAGAGCTTAATTATGATATGTTGACGTTTAGTGCACATAAATTCAGGGGGCCACAAGGTATAGGTGGACTTGTACTGAGACGAAAGAATTATAAACTTCCACCTGTAACGAATGTGTATTTTGGCGGACAACAGGAACATGGAATACGTCCTGGTACAACCCCGGTCGCCCTGGTAGCTGGGCTTGGAAAAGCTTGCGAGATTGCAGATCAAGAATATAATAATAATCATGAACTTAATGAGGAAATAAAACAAACGATACTGAATTTATTGAATGATTCCGGAGTGCCTTATACTATTAATGGTGATCAAAATTATTGCATTGATAGCACGATAAATATATGTTTTAATGGAATATCTTCTGAAGCGCTTATGATCTCAACGAAGCAATATTGTGCGATTTCAAATGGGTCTGCTTGTACATCGAAGAGTTATGACCCAAGCTATGTACTTGTTGCAATGGGTATTCCTACCGATAAGATTGAAAGTTCAGTAAGAATCAGTTGGGGAGCCGGTGTAGAAAAAGATGATGTTTATAAGGGCTTTAATAAGTTGCTTAGTACGGCAAAGGAATTGAGTTTATAATGGATGATAGTCTTGAACTGTCAAACGGCAAATTATTAGCGGAGGAAACGGCGTGTTATTTTCGACGATTTCTCCGCTCAACGGCATTTTATTTTCGGTGACGGCACAATCTTGGCGTAATAAACGGCACGCTATTCGCAGGCTTATTCCATAGCATAAGATGACCTTATGATATGGAATAAGGCTGTGAATGATCACAGCCTCTGGTACCTTTAAAACTAAATATTCTGAATGAATCATCATCCAAGCTGCTGTCAAACGGCAAATTATTAGCGGAGGAAACGGCGTGTTATTTTCGACGATTTCTCCGCTCAACGGCATTTTATTTTCGGTGACGGCACAATCTTGGCGTAATAAACGGCACGCTATTCGCAGGCTT
>Ga0256404_1009866_pt1 | contig 13474 bp, 12 predicted proteins | sample RumenRJG_01DNA_FD_185990 | JGI IMG/M metagenome (GOLD analysis project Ga0256404, IMG submission 185990) | Bovine rumen microbial communities from Lethbridge, Alberta, Canada - RJG_01 | ecosystem: Host-associated > Mammals > Digestive system > Stomach > Rumen | place: Canada: Alberta | collected...
TGTATACTGAATGAGCAGGGTGGAGACATTAAAGATGCGTCTTATTTTGCAGGCACCATCAATCTGAACGGCGGTACAATCACCGCCAACAGAACCATAGGAGCGACCCATGAGGCGGCGCTTGAAGATGTAACGGGTACTGTCAATTTCAACGGTGCGATTGTGCAGATTGAAACGTCTGAAAATGATCCTTCCGTAAGGGCTACAAACATCAACCTCAGAGACGGCGAAGAGTATCCTCAGACTGTTGCTTATAAGAACAGCGGTTCCGATGCGCTTATCAAGGTGGCAAAGGCTGACCGCCTCGCAACTCTGCAAGAAAACGCAAAAAAGATTGTGTTTGTATTGCCCTGTGTGCATTCGGATATGACCTTTGCCGATAACGGCGATGACCATATAGCGGATTGCCCTCACTGCAGCAGACACGCGGAGGCGCCGCATCGCTACATCGAGCCGGAATGGAACTGGGCGGAGGATTACTCCTCGGCAACAGCGACCTTTACCTGTGAGGATTGCGGACACAAGATTACCATCAACGCAACCAGCACATCGAGCGTTGACGATGACGGTATGTTGACCTACACGGTGACGGTTCAGCTGAACACCAAAAGCTATACCGATATCAAGCAAATTTACAACGACGATCTCGGCGCAAGAGTTGTCGGTTATTCGATTTCACTCGACGGCGACATCGGCGTGAACTTCTATATGGAGCTGTCCGACGCTGTCGCACACAGCGAAATCGCAAAAATGCACTTCACCATCCCGAAGAACGGCGAACCCGATACACAGGAAATCAAGGTTTCCGAGGCGAGAACGGTAAAGTCCGGCGATAAGACCTACCACGTCTTCAAGTGTCAGGTAGCCGCAAAGGAGATGACCTCCGATATCAAGGCGCAGATTATCGACGGCGACAGGAAGGGCACGGAGTACACCTATTCCGTCAAGGAATATGCCGACTATCTGCTCGCTCACACAAGCGAAAACACGGAATATGAAAAAGCCGCTCCGCTCGTTGAGAAAATGCTCCGATACGGCGCATACGCGAAGGAGTATTTTGACCAAACGGATACGCTCGATCATCTCGGCGATGTAACAATTGATATCGCCGAGCCTGTTATCGGCAACCTGCCCGAGGGCACAACCTTTGAGGGCGCGACTCTCTCGCTGAAATCCGAAACCACCCTGTCGCTCTATTTCAAGAGCAGCAGTAAGCTCAGCTTTTCCTGCGACGGCTATACAGTTAACCCTGTGACATCGGGCGGCTATCAGGTTGCGCGTATCAGAGGAATCAAGGCAGCGCATATCGGTGATATGTTCACCTTGAATGTCAGCGGCGCAACCGTCAAGTACAGCCCGCTGAACTACTGCAAGAAGGTACTCACGGATGACGCGACCGACTCAAAGCTGAAAAACGCGTTAAAGGCTTTCTATCTCTATTACGAGGCTGCATACGTATACTTTTACACCATAGATCTCAGCACCGTAACCGGGAACACCGTAGTGAAGGACGGCGGCATCATCACCGGCACACTTTCCGGCACCCATAAGATCTCTATTGCCGACGGCGCGACCGTCATGCTCAGAAACGCTGTTATCACTTCGTTGCCCGATAGCACAGACGCAAAATACTCAGGCATCACGCTCTTGGGCGACGCGACGATCATCTTAGAGGGCACGAACGCCGTCAGGGGCGGCTATAATCAATATCCGGGCATTTTTGTTCCGGAAGGAAAATCGCTCACAATCGACGGCACAGGCTCGCTTGACGCTTCGTCCAACGGATGCTGCGGTATCGGCGTTATGGCCGGACAACCAAATGCTAATATCACCATCAACGGCGGTTATATTACTGCGACCGGCGGTCTTTGGTCTGCCGGTATCGGCGGCGGTATGGCAGCAAGCTGTGGCAATATCACCATCAACGGCGGTACCGTTACAGCCATCGGCGGCGATTCTGCTGCCGGTATCGGAGTCGGTTTTTGGGGTAGTTGCGGTAACATCACTATCAACGGAGGTACCGTTACAGCCATCGGCGGCAGTTCTGCTGCCGGTATCGGAAGCGGCAACACAGGAGAATGCGGCGACATCACGATCAACAACACCGTCACAAAGGTTACCGCGACAAAGGGCAGCGGTGCTCCCAACTCCATCGGCGCAGGCACTAACAGCACTTGCGGCACCGTGACCATCGGCGGCGTAGAGGGAGCTGTTTCCGAAAGCCCCTATACCTATCGGCCTGAATAACCGGAAAGGATGTGCATGAATATGGTTAAAGAAAAATATGAGAGCACCGAGCTGGAAATCATCAAGTTTCTGACCGAGGACGTCATCACCACAAGCATGGTCTACGAAGAAGATGAATTGCCGTTTGTTCCGCATAAACCGTAATTAAATAAATAACCTTTCGTAATCCCGGCGGCAGCTAACGCTTACCGCCGGGATTATTAAATGCATTAGCACCACTCAAAATTTGCACCGCATGAAACAAAGAAAACGCTGTTTTCTGTCGTGCTGAAAATGCTGACCGTGGTTTTATACAACTTCACCAAGAAAAACGAAAATGCTGCACTCAGTGGATTTGCCGAGTGCAGCATTTTTAAGGATTAATGATAAATGATTATGGCTGAAAATCGTTTTGCTGTTCGATTAGTTGATGATTAACGAAGGGAATAAATCAGTTTTAAGATTTATAAGCAAACTTTCTCAGAACCCAAAACAACCCTTCCAAACCTCGCAAAAATTTGCTGGTCTTTTGATGCTGTTCCGAGATTTTTTGCAAGTTCCAGCCTCAATTTTGCATAAATAACTTTAACACCTTGCAAAACCGAAAATACGAAAAAAGGCTTGAAACCGAAGCTTCAAGCCTGAGAAATCCAGTAATAATGTGGGTGATCGTTGCGGCGTTCACGTTTGGAGACCGCTGCTCTACCAACTGAGCTATACCCCTAAATATTAAATTGCTGCATAGTGACATTAACTCACTGCAAGAGATATATTACCACAGACACGCGGTTTTGTCAAGCATTTTTCAACACAAAAACGCCAATTTGAATAAAAACAGTGTTTTCAGCGTTTGAGACGCACGTCAATTGCATTTCATTATCAGGGATATCACGTGCATGAAAGCTTATTTGCGCACGTGAGTTACGTGGTCTTTGACCGCTGCCCGACCATGTTTTCAGAGCCGAAAACCGCACGTCTTTTTTCGGCGGCTGCGATGTGGCTGGGTATTACGTTCAAAAAATGTCTACCCAGGGGGCATATCAACGAGGTGTCCGTTTTATTGTACACCCTTCCGTTTATTATTGATTATGAGAGTTCGCTAAATTGACAAAGTGAAGTTAACGTTTTAAGGGAAAATTTGGAGAGTTAGCGAAAGCTCACTTTGACAAAAGTGCAGGGTATATATTTGTATATTTCCAGATTTTCGGAGCCTTTCAAGGCAGTCACCGCCCTAAGGCGGCTTGACCTTGACGGGTTGGTGAGAAAAATGCTACACTCGTCATTTTGAAGGTGAAATCGTTTGGATATTTCCGAGTTTCCGTCGCCTTCAAAATCTTTTCAGCATTTTTCTCAGCGTTCAGTCAAGGTTGACGGTCGGCGTGGTAGAATGGTTATGGTTACTGCCTGCGGAAAGCAGGTAATTATGAGCAGAATCAATTTATCACAAAGAATCGTTATCGAAAGCGGAATTTATCAACGACTTTCATTAACCGAAATTGCCAGCAGAATAGGTATATCGAGAGCTTCGGTTTCTAAAGAAATTCGGATGAACCGAACTCCCGCCAAAGGATCTAAGCCGCACGGAAATGACTGCCGGTTTGCCAACGAATGCGAGGAAAAGAATCTTTGCTGCAACTTTGACTGCAAACGCAAATGTGTTTGGTGCTTTGACTTTAATTGCAGAGAACTTTGCAACAAGTACGACAACTCCCTTTGCTCTGTTCTCCAAAAGCCGCCGTATGTTTGCAATGTATGTTCCCGCCGCAGGAATTGCAAATGCGACCGGTTTTACTACATGGCGAACCAAGCCGACGCGATGTCCAAAAAGCGTTATTCCAAGGCGCGAAAGAAAACCCACGCAGACAAGGATGAGCTGAAACGCATTGACTCAATTGTTTCCCCACTGATTCGCAAAGGACAGCCGATTTCGCATATCTATGCGGAACACGGCGATGAAATCGGCGTTTCACCGCGCACCTTGTACCGTTACATTGACATGGGTTGTTTGAAGGTCAACAACTTTGATTTGCGCAGGAAGGTTTCTTACAAGCAGAGAAAAAAGAAGCGTGAAGAATCCGAGGCGTTTCAAAACCAGAAGTTCAGACAGACGCGAACCTACCTTGATTTTGTGAAATATATGGAGAAGCACCCTGATATTAACGTTGTTGAGATGGACACGGTTAAAGGATGCCGGGAGCAGGGAAAACGGATGCTGACGCTGCTGTTTCGCAAGACGAATCTGATGCTGATTATGCTGATGAGGGACGGCAAGGCGGCAACGGTTGTGGAACAGTTCGACTACTTGACAAGCCTTGTCGGGGTGGAAAATTTTCGCAAAATTTTCCCGGTTATCCTGACTGACAACGGCAGTGAGTTCAAGTACACACAGGAGCTTGAAAAGACGGATCAGGGCGAGCAAAGGACACGTTTATTTTACTGTGATCCGCAGGCATCTTGGCAAAAGGCTCAGCTTGAAAAGAACCACGAATATATCCGCTATGTTCTGCGTAAGGGCAAAAGCTTCAACCCTTACACACAGGACGATATGGTGCTTATGATGAACCATATTAACAGCACCAGACGGGAAAAGCTCGGGGGCAAATCTCCATTTGAAGCGGAAGATCGAAAGGAAGTAAAGCTTCTTCTGAAAATGCTGGGATTACACGCGATCCCCTCTGATGAGGTCAATCTCAATCCCACATTATTAACAAAGTAAATTAACGATTTTGCGGGCAGTGACCGGCTATATTGCTTGAAAAGGCAGGTCGGTTTCACTTTGACAAAATCGAGAGGCGGTCTGTCAGCTTTGCTATACCCTGACGATTGCAAAACTAAGTAAAATATGCTTTGTTTCGGCATTGGCATTGCCGAAACTGGCTCAAATTTCAATCAGCTTGGACGAAATTGACCGCTAACGTGTTTTTACCTTAGCTTCACTTTTTCATTCAAGCATAGTATCGAAAGCAATACGAAAATGTATTGAGGTGAAAGATATGAAAAAACTACACGATTTCTACAAAAAGCATTTCGTTGTATTTTTAATTATATTTAGTGTTTTAGGAGTTGCACTCCTTTGGACTGTTGTTTTTGCCTTTTTATTTTTCTTAGGCGGAATAGAAGCTGTAAATAGTGGTCTCCGCTCGCTTGCGATTACTTTTGGAATTGTGGTTGGAGCTTTTTTGTTGCTCATTTACGCTACAACTGAAAATATTTTTCTACGCCTTGTGAGTACTTTTGGAATTGCAGCTGTAGCTCTTTTTTTGATCGTTTGCGCCATAAATAATATCTAAAATTTTCAGACAAATCCTAAATTATCAAAGTGAAGTTATTGGTTCGATAATTATTAAATAGACGACAAAGAAAAAGACATGTTGGTACTAAAATATTATACAAGGAGGCAATGTTATGAAATTCAAAATCGGTTTTAAGGGTTATGAGGAAGAGAAAAAAGAGGATTTGCAGGTCACGAAAATCCACGAGAGCAAACCTGTCAAGTCGGTGGTGCAGGTGCATTTCCCGAGCAAGGGGCGTTCGCTCGCGTACTACAATGATAAATTTGATTTGCGCGTCGGCGACATCGTTTTTGTTGACGGCAAGCTCGAGGGCTTTCAGGGCATTGTCACCGAGGTGTCGCGCTCATTCAAGATTAAGCTCTCAGATTATAAGCGCGTAATCGCTGTCGCTGATACGAACGTTAAGGGTGAGTTTTATCTCGGAGGTTCACACCTTATCGCGTTTGACGAGGACGTTATTCCGTATGATAAAATCCGCGGATGGTTCCTTCCTCCCGAGACAGACACAGAGGTCGCTGTCGGTTATGATGACGAGAGCTTTGCGCTGAGTGCTTTGGGCAAGCTTAATATCCGAAGCGAAATCGCCGACAGAGGCTATGATTATTACAACCGCAACAAGGTGCTTTATATTTGCGTGGACGGCAATAAAGGCAGAGCGCTTGTTGAGGGCAGCAAGGTGTATGAGGTCAGCTTTGAATTTGCCGGCGGAGAAATCCGCAACCTCAACTGCGGCTGTTTCTGCTCATACCACTGCAAGCACGAATTCGCTGTTCTGTTACAGCTCCGCGAAACGCTGCAAAAGATTGAGGAAAACTACGACGATGAACACCTCAAATCAGATTACTTCGCCGCAATCAACAAAGGCGTTTTGTTGTCCTACGCCGTAGACGGTGATAAAAGCGGCAAGATCGTTTTAAGTTAGATTATTGACAGAGATTATAGCAAGGAGGTGCTGTTATGTCTAATCATGATTATTTTTTAGATGAATATATTGAATACAGAATTTTTGAGGAATCTATGAAAGAAAGCGGCAACAAACCGTCCAAGCGCGTTAAGCGCGGTTCGGGCTGCGGAACAACGGCGATTATTATTGTGCTTGTAATTATAGTGCTGTGTGTTTTCGGTTCGTGCGGAAGTAATAAGCAAAAATCATCATCGTCCGTTTCTTACAAGAGTTCGTACAGCACTTCGTCATATTCTTCGACCGCAAAGAGTTCCGGTTCAGGCAAATCTTCTTACTACTCAAAGAGCAAAACAGAAACCTCAACTGTTCAGCCAACTACAAAGAAAGCAACGTATAAAAGCTACTCCTCAAAATCAAAATCGAGCAAATCCGAGGATGAATTCAGCGCAAAGGATTATGCCGACGCGGACGATTTCTATTACGACCACTATGATGATTTTTACGATTACGAGGACGCGGAGGATTATTATAATGAGCACGCAGGTAAATAAACAAATATTACTTGTGGTAGCTCTTGACCACAGAAAAAAGCGTATTAGCCCCACGGAGGTACTGCCATGAAACTGATAGATACAACCTGCCCAAAATGCGGCGCAAATTTACATATTGATGCTGAATGTCAGTCGGCGTTCTGCGAGTATTGCGGAGGGCAGATTTTGATTGACGATGAAGTTCAGCACCTGCAAATTGACAATGCCGAAAAAGCCGGATATGCGTTTGAAAAAGGACGCCAACGCGCTTGGCAAGAGGTACAAACTGCGAGGGTGTATCCTGCTACTCCCGCGCCGCGCAAAAAGAAAAAGATAGTGTGGTGGGTACTCGGCTGGATGTTTATTTTCCCGATACCGCTCACCATCATAATCGCGCGGAACAAAAAACTGAAAACCGTAATCAAGATTGGCATTATCATTGCCGCTTGGATTGTTTATCTGCTGATAGGTATCGGCTCGGGCGCGGCTAATAAAAACAAAGAGCAAAGTGTTACAGCTTCAACGCAGACAAGCTATTCGGTGCAGGCAGGAACAAGCACAACTGAATAAAATATTGAGTGACAAAATATAAAGCAAAACGATTCCAAACGAATATTCTGATTCGCTGTTAACGCAGATTTTCTGATGTGTTAAAATATAGATAGAAAATTGAACATTGCATATCTACATAGCTTGAAATTATCAAGCGTTTTTGAGTTTGACTCGTTTACTTTTTTACATATCACATTCGCGCCAAGGGAGAGGTGTGTGCGGTGTGACTTGACAAGTAACGGGTCTTTTGCTGCCCGAAAGAAAGGACAGGTAAATTTGGTTTACAAAACCTATGATGAACTTCCTTTGTTCATCGACGCGAAAACCGTCTCGCGCGTGCTTGGCATCTCACGCACGAGTGCGTATGAACTGATGCACCAAAAAACTTTTCCGACCTTGAAAATCGGCGCTCGTATGGTAGTGCCGAAAGAAAAATTTATCAAGTGGGTGAACGACAATGTCAGCAAGTGATTTTGTCAAAACTCTCTGCAAATTCTTTGTTTACAAATCTCCGCCGCGAGTTGGAAATTTCTTTCCTCTCCCGATTGAAATTTTCAATATGGATTTGTGCGCCGGAGAAATCGCGCTGTACAGTTATCTGATGAGGATGGAAGACCGCAAAACTTATTCTTGCTATCCTTCGTTCAAAACAATCGGCAACGCTCTTCGTATGAGTCGCAACACTGTGATGAAATACGTTCACAGCCTTGAAGAAAAAGGCTTGATAAGCACCGAGCATACGAGTGTGATTACGCAAGAGGGAATTAAGCGAAACGGTAACTTGAAGTATCAAATTCTTCCGATCAAATACGCGGTTGACGAGTTCCACCGAAAGCAGATAATGAACGGCGGTATTAAGCGCTCAGCTTAGGTAAAACAGGCGAAAAACACAAGGTCGAAAAGTAAGCAGGGGAAAGCATAGGCGCTTACTTAGGCGCCTATGCGGACCACTTCAGCCGGCAATGCCGACTGTTTAAGCCGTTTTTGCGCATAAAAAATATGCGTCAATGTGTGTGTCGGGTTTTACCCGTTGGTGCTGAATTAGGCGCTTGTTGCAGGATGAAATACCGAATTTCAGCAGTTTTAAGCCGTTTTGAAGTGGGTTAATTTTGATTAATACGATTTTTGGAGGTATTTATGGATTCTGAAAACATGAAACGCGTAGGTCTTTATTTGGACAAGGATTTGGTGAATCGCGCGGACGATATGGTAAAACAGTTTCATTTCAAATCGAGAAATGAATTTTTCGCGGCGGCGGTTGAAAACTATATCGCCGACTATCTGCTCGGTTCAAACGAGTCCGCCGTCAGCGACAAGCTCGGAAAGTCCATAGCGAAATACTCCGAGGACAACGCCAGGGCAATCTCAAAAGGGCTGTTCCGTTACGCGGTTCAGCTCGAAATGATGTGCAGGGTGCTCGCGATAGACAGAATGATAACTAAAGATGTTCTCGAAGGTATGCGTCATGAGGCAATTAACAACGTCCGCAGAACGCGCGGCAAGGTTAGATTTGAAGAAATACTTGACGGTTATTATGATGATTAGGTCTGGATAAATGACCGTACATGTGATATATTGTTAAGCTAAAGAAAGGAGCGAACAGCTATGTCACAACGTGAAATTCTTACTAACGGCAACGCATTTAAAAGAACCGACGGTCGTTGGGGCGGTGTAGTCTGGTATCTTGATGAGCAAGGCGCGCGAAAGCGTAAGAGCTTCTCAGGTACAACGAAGTCCGAAGTCAATAAAAAGATGAAGAAATATATCGTGGAATTTAATCAGGACAAGAACGATTCGGTCGAGTCTCTGAAAGCTTTAGAAAACAGTTTGCAAAATTGGCTGCAGGTGTTCAAGTTTCCGGCAGTGGAGCGAACGACCTATGACAGAGCGGAGTCGATTGCGAAAAATCAAATCTATCCCATCCTCGGAAAGAAAGTTGTCGGGGACATCACCGCCGCTGATATTAAAATGCTGCTAAACCATTGGATGACCGAGGGTTACGCATACACGACGGTCAAAAAAGTTTATGTGCTGCTCAACGAATACTTCCGCTATCTTTATCAGCAAGAGTTCATCGCGAGAAATCCGATGGCGAACGTTGAAATGCTAAAGAAAGCAAATTTTATGTCTGCCCAGGGCAAAGAAAATCTCCCTCCGACAGAGACCATAACGGTCTTCTCAGAGGAAGAAGTCGAAAAGTTCAAAGCTGAAGCATTCAGCGTGTTCGGAAACGGCAAAAGGAAATATCAGCAGGCGGCAGCGTATGTGCTTATGCTGAACACAGGACTGCGCACAAGCGAGGCGCTCGGCTTGCTCAACTCGGATATAGATTTGGAGAACCGCGTAATGCACGTTCAGCGCGGCGTAAAAGAGGTTTCAAAGCGCGACGGAGTAACCGCCAAAAGCGGACGTGAAATATCTGTCGGCAAATTAAAAAGCGCCACAAGTAAGCGCGATATTCCGCTCAACGACACCGCCATCGAAATGATAAAAGATTTGCGCAAAGAATTCTACTTCGGCGAGGACAGTCCGCTCATCCCTGACGAGCACGGAAATGTCACCCGACCGGTTAACTTCCGCAAACGCTTCTACAGAATCCTCAAAGCCGCCGGAATAGAAACAAAAGGCTTGCACTCGCTCCGCCATACCTTCGCCACCAGATTAATCAACGGCACAAAAGACAAAGACGGCAACATCAAATCCCTCACTCCCAAACAAGTAGCCGACCTCCTCGGTCACACTACCTCGGAAATCACCGAGCTCTACTACGTCAAGCGCGATATGAAAATGCTCAACGGGATTACGGATGGGTTTGAGTTGTAATAACATGCGCTGACTTTCCTCCCATGTTCAAATTGTTCAATAATATTTTTGATAAAACATTGCAATATTTTCATGAGTGTTGTAAACTAAAAATAGCTTTGGTATACTGTACTTAAGAGCTCAAAATGAACAGTGGTTTAGTTTGTAACTGCTTGGAGAGGACTAAGATCAAAATGAAACTCGGAAAAATAAAAGAGGTTGATATACGCTCGGTATGGGCGCATGAGCAATACGATTTTTCAAAGTGGCTCGCCGAAGAAGAGAACATTCGTGCTCTCGGAGAAGAAATGAATCTTTCGCTGACAGATGTTGATACGGAACAGTTTGTAGGCAGTTACCGTTGTGATATTATTTGCAAAGACGAGCTTACAGGTAAATCCGTTCTGATTGAAAACCAGCTTGAACAGACGAACCACGATCATCTCGGAAAGATTATTACGTATGCTTCCGGCTTAGATGCCAGCGTTGTGGTTTGGATTGTAGCTAAAGCCCGAGATGAACACGCCAGTGCAATCGAATGGCTTAACAAACACACTGATGATGACATATCATTCTTCTTGATTGAGGTTCACGCATATACTATTGGAGATTCAGCTCCTGCGCCGATGTTCAAGATTGTTGAGCAGCCAAATGATTTTGCAAAAACAGTCAAAGCGATTGCTCATAAAGGGGAGTTGAACGAAACCCAAACAAACCGCCTTCAGTTTTGGACGCAGTTCAATGATGTTATAGAACAAAGAGGTAAGCCGTTCAATAAACGCAAGGCAACCTCTGATCATTGGTACTCGGTTGCAATCGGTTCATCACAATGCCATATTTCAATTGATTTGGTGAACAAAGAACATCGAATCAGAGTCGGAGTTTGGGTTCCTGATAATAAGGAATTGTATGATCATTTTTATGAGCATAAGGATGAAATCGAAGAAATTGCAGACTGTAATCTTGTTTGGGACAGACTTGATGGTAAAAAAGCGGCTATAATCTGCACATACATTCCCGGATTGAATTACAAAAAACAAGAAAACTACCCGGAACTGATGAATAAGATTGTCGATTTAGTTATCGTATTGCGTTCTGCGTTTACTCCTTTTATAAACAAGTAAGAAAAAGCTATTCCCCAAAAACGAACCCTTTTCGTTTTTGGGGAATGTTATTTTTGGGGTGGCTGATTGAAAAACCTTTATGTATTTCGTATGCATAAACGAAATCTTAAATAAATGCATTTAATTTACTCAAAATTCAAAAAATGATTAAATTAACCGTTGACAATGTACATTTTAAGAGGTATAATTATTTATATCATTGAAGACAATATGATTAAATTGAAAAGGAAAATGATAAAATGAAAAAGCCTGATTATATTGCTGAGATCAAAAAGCTTTTACAGCCCGATATCGTAACGATGCTTACCCGCATTCACGAATACAAGGGTGAGCAGATGTTGTTTATAGAGGCGAAAAGCGACGTTCTTACACAGTTGCTCGAAATAGCCAAAATCCAAAGCACAGAGGCTTCTAATAAACTCGAAGGAATATACACTTCCGATCAGCGGCTGAAAAAGATAGTTCTCGATAAAACAAATCCGCAGAACAGAAGCGAGCAGGAGATCGCCGGATACCGCGATGTTCTGTCTACGATCCACGATAATTACGATTACATTCCGCTAAAGCCCGGAACGATCCTCCAACTCCATCGTGATCTTTACAAATTCAGCGGAAGCTCGATTGGAGGAAGCTATAAAAATGCGGATAATATAATTGCCGAAGAGGATAGCGAAGGCAATAAAAGCGTGCGCTTTCAGCCCGTTCACGCGTGGGAAACGCCCGGGGCGGTAGAAGAGATCTGCAACGCTTATAATGAAGCGCTAAAGAATCCGGACGCTGATCCGCTGCTGCTTATCCCGATTTTTATACTTGATTTTCTTTGCATCCATCCGTTCAACGACGGCAACGGAAGGATGAGCCGCCTGTTGACGCTTTTGCTTTTGTATCGCAGCGGATATATCGTAGGAAAGTATATCAGTATTGAAAAGATAATTGAAAAGTCAAAGGACACATATTATGACGCGCTTCAAAACAGCTCCGCAGGATGGCACGAAGGAGAGAATGATTATGCTCCGTTTGTGACCTATATGCTCGGCGTCATTATATCCGCGCACAGGGATTTCACCTCAAGAGTGCAGATTATGTCGTCAAAAAGCATATCCAAGCCCGACAGGATCCGTGAGGTTATCAAAAACACGCTCGGTAAGATAACAAAATCCGAAATAATGGAACAGTGCCCGGATATCAGCCAGATCACAGTGCAGCGCACGCTTGCAGACCTTTTGGCAAAGGGAGAGATAATCAAAATCAGCGGAGGTCGCTACACCTCTTACACTTGGAACAGGGAGAATGAATGATGATTACAGGTGAGTTAAAAAATAAAATTGATAGTTTATGGAATGTCTTCGCGGCAGGCGGCTTGGTAAATCCCCTTGACGTTATAGAGCAGATAACATATCTGATGTTTATACACGATCTGGACGAGGCGGATAACACAAAGGCAAAGGAATGCGCTATGCTCGGCTTGCCGTTCAAGAGCATTTTTTCGGATGAAGTGACTATCGGAGAACGAAAAGTCAACGGACAACAGCTGAAATGGTCGGTGTTCCACGATTTTCCCGCAACGCAGATGTACACAGTTGTGCAGGAAGATGTGTTCCCGTTTATCAAGAACCTTCACGCCGATAAAAACAGCGCTTACGCAAAATATATGGACGACGCGATTTTTAAATTGCCGACTCCGCTTGTGCTGTCAAAGGTCGTTGACTCACTTGATAATATATACGAGCTGATGGATAAGGAGCAGAGCGCTGATGTGCGCGGCGATGTTTATGAGTATTTGCTGAGTAAAATTTCGCAGTCGGGCTTAAACGGACAGTTCCGCACACCTCGCCATATTATCAGGATGATGGTTGAGCTGATGAAGCCTACAGCGGATGATGTTATCTGCGATCCTGCCTGCGGAACATCGGGCTTCCTTGTCGCGGCAGGAGAATATTTGAAGGAAACTCAGAAGGAAGCGATTTTCTTTGACCGTGACAAGAAAGACCACTTTATGAACCATATGTTTTTCGGCTACGATATGGACCGAACAATGCTGAG
>Ga0256404_1009867_pt1 | contig 13474 bp, 8 predicted proteins | sample RumenRJG_01DNA_FD_185990 | JGI IMG/M metagenome (GOLD analysis project Ga0256404, IMG submission 185990) | Bovine rumen microbial communities from Lethbridge, Alberta, Canada - RJG_01 | ecosystem: Host-associated > Mammals > Digestive system > Stomach > Rumen | place: Canada: Alberta | collected...
AGGGCAAGGAAAGGTTTCTAAAAACATCAATGTAGTTGAAAAGGTCATGCAAAATGCTGTAGATATGGGATTTAAAGAAATCTGCAAAAGCACCAGAAATATTAGCTACAAGATAAACAGAAACGGTGGGGTAAATAAAGAAGAATTGATTCTCTACAGGAAAGTAGAGAATAATCTAATTGACTAATCATAGATAGGATAGGATGTATGATGGCTGGAAAACCATGGAAAATTGCCCTTATCTCGACGGATTATGATTTGAAGAATGAGCGCAAGGAAATCATAACACTGCTGAAACAGAACAATATTGAAGTTTCTGCATTCGAAGATCCTTCCTTTCCTGTTGTAGAAGACATTCACTCCCATGATAATTGCCTGAGCGGTTTAAAAAGAGTGGATATGGCTATTCTTCTTGTTAATAAACGCTACGGTGGTATGTATCATGCCGATAAGGGTGTATCTATAACTGAGAAGGAATATGAAAAACTTGATGTTCCTACGATTGTTTTTGTGAGTAAACCAGTATGGGATGAAAGGGCTGTTTATCGGAAACTACAAAAGGAATCCGGATTGTCTGAAGACGAGTTCGAAACGATCGGAAACTATCATCCTCTGAATGTGGATAATGTAAAAGTCTTTCGCTTTATCGACAGAATTCAGGGAATCTATGAATCTGCCGGCAGAAGCAACTGGATCAATTACTGGGACGGTATTGATGACCTTAAAGAAAAGATTCCCAATACTTTGGGATCGAGGAGTGTTGGCCTAATATGGAAGATTGTGGAGAAGCAGATTAAAGAAGTTAAAAAGAAAAGGACCTCCACCGGACTGAACATGTCATTGGGTGATGTGTTCGAAAAAGGGTATTACATTGAGCCAGGATTTGAACTGATGTCAGGTTCTCTGGATGGTTCAATTACCACAGGAGAAGAGTCTCTTTCACTTACAGAAAAGATTAATCAAAAATTGTCAGACGGTGATTCTTGCCTGGTGCTTGGGGAGGCTGGTGCAGGAAAGACAACGCTTATGGCAAAATCTTTTCTGAATATGGCCGAGAAGATGAAAGAGCAGAACCTTTTTTTCATTCCTGTTTATATATGGATGAAAGGAATGAAACCTGACAGTGCGTTCTCGATTGAAGAGTACTTAAAGTCTAGCTTTGAAAGGCATCTTGATAGAGAATACTATCCTTTTCTCAAACTGAATGATTTTAGGTTTGTGTTTTACTTGGATGGCTTTGATGAATTGGCGGAAAAATTGACCAAGGATGAGCTGAAAAAACTCGGAGAATCAGAGATATTCAAGTGGCCTCTGATGCTGACCAGTCGTGAGCAATATGCAGACAGATACATTAAAGGAAACGATTTTGCAAGCAAATTTGAATATTGCATTAAACTAACGGATTGGACACAGGAGACAGCAAGAAAGTACATTAAACAGTTTTGCAATTCGGCGGGAAAGGACGAGGAATTTGAACGGCGAATATTGACTCTTCTTATAGATAATGAGGATTTACATGATGTGCTTAAGAGCCCTTTACTTGTAACGATCCTTGTATTTGTGATAGAACAGAGCAGAATGCAAATCCCAGAAACGATACGGTCCAGAACCCAGCTTTTCGATAAGTGTCTGGATTTACTCGCTCAAAGAGAAATTGAAACAAAATTCCGATACGATGGAATGGTGGCAATACCTGAAAATGATGAGCTGGTATTGTGGTGGGCCTACTTCGCTTGGATGATTTACGAGGGGAGACTGGAAGGAGAGTCGGAATTCAGTATCGAAGAAACCACAGAGAAGATTAAAGCCATTTTTGGTGATACATCCATTGAATGGCCAAATTCGGTATATGATGTGATTTTTGATACAAATGCAGATGTTGCTTTTGGAGCGTTCCATGAGCAATTCTTGGAATATCTGGTAGCATATGCATTGAGTTATGCATGTTTGATTAAAATTCAGCCATATCCGACTTTTTTGAAATATGTTATGAGGCCCGAGATAAACAGATATTTCAGGGGCATCATTGCGCATGAGCCGGAGAAGCAGAGAAAAACAATATTCAACAATATAAAGGAATTGTACTGGAACTGTGCGGGGAGAACAGGAGAGAACGACATTTTAAAACGAGTCCACGCAGTATACCATCTTTCCAGACTTTCCGATAAAGATTCAGAGGAAGAAATTAGCCGAATTTTCAGTACGGAAACGCAAACGGCTGTTTTACAATCTTTGTACTTTGGAGTTATCAAACGTGGTGATTTGCAGAGAGAAAAAGAATTCTATGAACTATTAAATACAGACAGCAACTATAATAACTCAAATCGTGGTTATCACCAGGCATATTATGATCTAGGGATTTCAAAGATCTCACTTCCCTATAACGATGATGTCAGTGTTGATTGGGGTGGATCTCTTCGAGCTTTTCAGAGACATTTTTCAAGCCGAGATAAGGAGCATTATTATCTATATAGAATTGACCTTGCTACGATGCGACATTTTATGGAAGCAAGGGGAACGACAGCTCCTCTTACAAAAGAAATACTCGAAGACATATGTCAGAAGATATCCATGAAAGGGAAAGGCGTGGATTCAGAATATCAGAAACTTATTCTCGAAGAGTATGAAAAGGTTAAGAGTACCTACGAAAAATTTGCAGACGAGAGTTAGTGATTTACAGTACATGAAGTTGGTTGTGCCCCAAATTCTGTGTAAACCTCAAGGAGACATTTTGTAAGCAGGTACATGAAGTTGGTTACTTTGGAGGCGAGGATACGCAGGAAAGGGAGTTGAGTGCGATAACAATTAGTAGCTGGATCGGAGCTTAAATCCTTACCTGTCAGATATACGTAAGAAATAGTTAGCATATGTGGACGCTGGGGATACTGCTTCTTCAACAAATCTCCAAAGAGAGTGTTTATTTCTGGAAAGACTGAGCAACCCCTAAAGTATCGGTGCCCATTCTGCAGGGCACAGTTTAGACCTATCGAGGATTATGACCGAAGATGCGAATTAGCGTGAGTTGAGTTTTATGACATGCTAGATGGATTTTGTGAATGAGGATAGAACAATATGAGACACGGACGCTTACTCTTAAAAGATGGGTTTTGCCATATGGCGTGTCAATACAGGCAATGGTATAAGCAAAGGGTTAGTAATGACCATGGAGATTAGCAAACTTTGGCCCCAAAGAGCCAAGTGTTATTGAGAAATATACCAAAACATAAGGCAAAGTGCCAGAGAAAAACATTTTGAAGGGAAATGCAATGATACGTCAGGCGGTTAAATATGGGTTCAATGATAATGTCGGAATTGAGCCAGATTTATATATCGGGCAAGATGAGAAGATCCTTCAATTCCTGGAATGGTACGGTGATTTCTGTGGTGGAAAAAATGAAATCCTTTTTGTGATAGGCCCATCTGGTTGCGGAAAATCGACGCTTATCCGTCACTGTAGCAACTTTATTTCAAGAAAAGCAAACTTCGAGATGCTGTACAAGAAAGGGCTTACGGAGGCTCAAGAAGCTTTTACTCAGCTACCAAAAGCGAATGTGCCATGGATCGTTAACCAAGATATCGAAGACAGAGGAAAACTAATTGAAGTAATCTTTGATAAGATTAAATCCCCAGGATTATTAAGGATGATTGCTCCTTATATCTCACCGACATTCTCTTATGGACCAGGTGGGCCGGAATACTCGGTTAAGATTGGTGCTGACATTCTGACCAATAATTATACCCTACAGGATCTCGTCGGATTCCTTAAAAAAAAGGAATCCATCAAGTATGTGCTATGGTTCAAATCTTTACCCGTGAGCAAATGTGCACAGGTTGCGGAATTGTACTCTGAGATTAAAAGTGCCGGTGTTTATAACTTTGGCGTTATTATCAGTGTTGATAGTGCATTTAATTCCAGTCTGATACATCCACATGGGAGTTCCATTCTTTTCAAGCCCCTAACCGAGGAGGAACTGAGTCTGCTTATTTTTTCCGTATGTCGGAAGAACAATTTGCGCTATGATACCGGAATATCGCAAAAGATTATTTCTTTTGGATACAATACAATGGGAAGTGCAATCAAACTATTACAGGCTGTAGAAAGGGAAAGCCCGAATTATATCTCTGAAAACATAATTTTATCTAAGATGGGGGTTGCAAACAAATGAGAAGAATTGAATGTAGTTCTTCCAATGATTTACTTGGAAATATCGATTCTGACGTTGAAATGGTATTGCTGTCGGCTCAGTATGACATTAGTGACATGCAATTGCAATATGACAAGAATGTCTTTTATACTGACACCTATATTGGACCATTTGGCGATAGAGAATTAATTCTCCGTAATATTTCAAATTTGAGCATTATTGGGAAGAAGAAAACATCCATTACCAGTAAGTATGTGTATGCGAATGTTCTGACTTTTATCGGATGCGAGAACATCAAACTTGAAAACCTGACAATTGGGCATATGCCGCAGATGGGTGGCTGTAGAGGCGGAGTTCTCGTTTTTAAGGACTGCAAAAATGTTTCTATAGAAAACTGCATTCTTTTCGGTTGTGGAACAATTGGAATCGCATGTGATAATTGCAGAGATTTCTATGTCCAAAATAGCAAGATTATTAGGTGTAATACAGAACTGGTATATATGAATGACAGCGAATCTATGTATTATCAAAGTTGTGAATTCTCAGACAATGACTGTAGAGAGATTACTATCTTGCATTCAGATGCAATTTTTTTTAAGGAATGCATTTTTAAGCGTAACGAGGTTGCGGAATGGTCATCGATTGAAAAACCTCTACTACATATTGGCAATTCCAGTGGCCGGATAGTGATGCAAGCATGTACTTTAGATATCGATAGATCGCTTCTTGTGAACGATATGAATAGACTCACTGTAGAATAAGCTGCATTTTTTAAAAAAGATCAGAATATCGTATAAATGGAAGAAAGAGTTAGTATGCCTACGTAACAAACAAATCAGAATTAGCAAATCACGACAGTTTATGGATGAGATAGAAGAACTAAAAATCGGATTTGATATGAACAGATCGAAAAACACTTAAAAACCATTTTCCATGGGTAGGGAAACGGGTATAAACTAATAGGGATTAAGCAAGAGGTGCCCTTTCTTCTACAACAAATGAAAAACAGACCAGACCAGTACTTTGTAGCTTAGAAGATGCAGGCAGTTCCGTTTTGAATATACTGGTAATCTTCAAACTGTGTTCCATTTCTCAGTGAATGAAACCTCTTCCGGAAATCAGCAAAGAATTGGACTGGTTTATCATCCATACATACAACTGGATGCTTTTCGTTATATGGACGTCCGTAGACAGATACCGAGATCACAGATGAAGCGAAAGCATGGATTAAAGCCCGTCAAAAACCAACCACATTTGGTTATGATGTCGAAACGTGGACCTTTGCAAAACTTACGTCTCATATCAATAAGAATGCTGAAACTACGGGATTTGTACGATTGTCGACGCGCTACAAGAGTACTGTGAATACAATAGAAGATCCGGCGGAGATAAAACCTTTCCGTATTGGGCAAGCAATGCCTTTTTGTACAAAAGGCGCTTGTTGGGGCGTTCCCCAATCCCCCGGGAACATCGAATTTCATTCGATGGCTGCGCGTTTCTGCGAAACACTTTGATCAGGCGCAGGATGCGCCGGAAGACCGAGAATACGGTCAACATTGGCCTTGACAGTGAGAAGCTCCCGCATGTCATCCCTGGCCTGACGGTATTCAGAATAGCATTTCCGCTTTTGTAATAGCAGTTCTGAGTATTCGGTGTTCAGGGATTTGACGGACGGGAGCTTTGTGATTCCGACTTCGTTGAAGTGATTCTTCGCTGCTTTGTGCAGAAGAATCTCAGACTCATGTTCCGCAAGGAACTTTTTGGAGTAACCGGATTTGCGATAGGCTATGTAAACATCGCGTGTCTTCGTATAATTGATGATGTGAGAGCGCAGAGCGGAGATTTCCGCAATGCGGGATTCAGCAGATTTAATCTGGGCGGAGAGTTCATTGAAACGCGAGGACGCATCTGCCGATTTGTTTTTCAGATCTTCGTAGTTCAAAAGATTATGTTTCTGCAGATAAATCATCGTCTGAGACATCTGCTTAAGGTTGAAGGACTTTGCCCATTGCTCATATCCAGCACCTTTTCCCTGACGCATTTTTTCCTGAATATCCACGAGAAGGTCAACGCCTTTTGCTTTCTGCTGCGGTGCTTTTCTGTCTGGCCTGTTTTTCTTCTCAGCGATGACAGAACGGAGATCCTCAGCTGAATATCCGTCACCCAGTGTATCGAATCGCGCAAAGCGATGGGAGCCATCTGTTCGGATGGACGGATTTTTGCGGGGCTTTATTTCACATCCTGCTGCCCGAAGGATCGAAAGCAATTCATCAAAGGACTTCGGATTTTGATCCAGCGCCTGGTCAATCGCCTGACGGATTTGATCCCGATGAGTAGGAGGCTTCTGATTTCCAAGCCAGACGTTATAGCTCTGCCCATGCGATTTTGGATTCTCAATTACGGACAGTTGATGCTCCATACAGATCTGATCACTCAGACGGCGGACGGCAAAAGTGGAGTAAAAGAAGTTTCTGAATTTTCTTTTCTCATCCAGAGACGTGGAGTTCCAGATGATATGGTTGTGAATATGAGCTTTGTCTATGTGGGTAGAGACAATAAAAGCGTGCCTGCCTTTCAAAAAGCGACTGGCAAACTCATAGCCGATTTTGTTTGCGTCTTCCGGCGTAACTTCTCCGGGCTTGAAGGATTGACGAACCTGATAGGCTATGACATTGCTTGCTGAGAACGACCGTTTAGTGATTGGTATTGTCGCTTGGATAGAAGGAATTCTCCTTCCACTGTTTTGGGATCACAGCCGTAAGAGGAAACCAAGTTCATGTTATTGGTTTTATCTGGATTCATAGCGTAATCAATTCGGTTATGCAGGCATTGAGTAATAGTCCTCCCTTTGTTAATATGTAAAGACATTATCCGAGTTGTTGCGATGAGTATCACGCTCCTGTTTTTTAGAGTTTTTCAAACAATAGATCATTTTTCAGAATAGAAAAGAGGCTATAATTGATGGATAGCAGAATTAAATCTTGTAGTATTATTCTTTGCACAACCGTTATCATAGCGGGCTTTATTGTAGGGGGCATCATAATTGCAAATAGTATTTCTGTAAATAGAATTCTTGAAACAAGCGATGAGCCCTTGAAAAAATCATTAATATTTGTTAAGGCAAACAAGAAATGTGGAATATGGTTATCTATGTCATCATTATGGCTTGTTGTGGAATACATTTGTGTGCTGCTTCCATTTGAACTGAGCGCAGCTATTTTATACCTAGAGAATACCGACGCCGAAGGTAAACATACAGCTATAATAGTCTTTTCTGTAGTATCTATGGCACTTATTATCTTAGCCTATGCAATTCGCCCACATGATCACGTACAAGGATATCGTAAAGCTTATGTAAACTTAGATTATGCGATCAATCAATATATAGGCGATGATGAGTATAATGAGAGTGTTCTTATCGCTGCACTGAATCGTGGAGAAAACTATATAAACGGGAGTTTTTTCGTTGAACAAGAAATAGTACCATTGGAGTAAGTAATAGAATTAGTAATAGAAGGATAACAAAAAAGCGGGGATATATAACTGTGAGTATATTGTCAGTTATACATCCCCGTGAAAGTTGTTATCAGAGAACATTTCGGATTTTTGCCAGAATGGACAGCAGGCCGACCGCGATCATGGGCAGCCCAATGGGACTGATCAGGAAAGCCATTGCCGCCAGCAGAAGAGCGTCCTGTGTGGAAAAAGTGGATACAAGCATTGCCATCAGAAAGAGAAATCCGGCGACGATTCCCAGCAGCTTTCCGGAAATTTTGATTAACAGTACGCAGACCCAGATGAAAACTGTAATGGCGATCCGGAGCGGCAGCGTGAGGATTTTGAAAATGAACAGCATGATGTTTCGCCTCCTTTAACACTGGCTTCAGTATAGCGAAAGAGAAAAAACTCCGCAAGGATGTCACGGAATGCGGGAAAGCGCTTTCAGAATTTCGTTGGCAGAAAACCACAACTTATTTTGAGATTCTTGGATTTCGGACAGATCATCTTCATAAACTCGTCCGGTTGCATTGGCTCGCTTTGTGATCTGATTAATATTGTTGCTGATACGACGGAGCAGAGAAACCATTTCTTTCAGCTCCGGAATCTCAAGTTTGATAATATGGCCGTCAATGGCCATCTTGCGAAGGTAAGCGCTGAGATTGTCTGTCCCGAGCATTTTCATCTTCTGTTGGATTAGGGAGAGTTCATCTTCGGTGACAAAGAAATGAAGCTGACGGTTGCGCTCTTTTTTCATTCAGAGATTATCGCTCCTGCGCTCGTGCCGGCTTCGGCGGGGATGACTTCTGTGTCGGTTTGTGACTGAGTTTGTCGAGAACCGATTCGCGTTTTTGCTCCGGAGCATACTGCTTTCTGGCGATGCTGAGAAAACCGTCCACCAAAACGGGATGAGAGTTCAGGAGGAAAGCAACATTCCGGTTGTCCGCATAGATAGTCTGATCTTTCGGAATCAGGATGCCTTTTGCCCATTCTTTGTTTTTCTGAGAATAGCGGCCGTCCCAGTCATGATACTGTACGGTATTTGCCAGAACATAGAACACGCGATCCGGACCGAACTCATCGACCACCTGTTTTACGCAGGCGGCATCCAGATGATTATCACGATAATGCTCCCGGATGGATTGTTCTATGGCTTCCTTACAGCGCAGGTTTTCTTTTCGGGAAGCCTGGTATTCCTCCATCTGATTATTCTGGCGGGCATACTCCGTAGAGTGCTGATAGACAGGAACCGGTTCACGCATTTTCTCAGCGTTCATCTTTGCGATAAAAGGCAGATCCGGCGCGCCGGTGAACAGATGCTCATTGTGTTCCCGGAAGCTGTAGATATCGCCGCGCTCACCGCCGACGATGATGTGATCCACCAGACGGATATCCATCAACTTGCCGGCTTCCGAAAGACGGTGTGTTGCGTTATAGTCCTCCTGACTTGGCGTGACATCACCGGAAGGGTGATTGTGCATGACCATGATGGAGTGCGCGTTTGAGAGAATGGAACTTTTGAAAACGTTCTGCACCGGGAATGCTACCTGATCGGAACCGCCGACAGAGACAATGTTATAGTTGATCGGATGAAGCTTCGCGTCCAGGTTTACGACACAGAGCATTTCGCGATCCAGTTCCCGGAGCGCTTCCCGCATAACGTCTACGGCTTTCCACGGACTGTTCATCGCCTCAGAGCTGTATAGCGTGCTGCCTTCTTTCAAAGCCAGCCGGACCTGAACTTCTTTCAGACCGTGGGGAGCGGACAGATCATCCATCGTCGGGTTCCTCTGCTGCGTTTTCAGATCCTTCTTCGATCTGAATGACTGTCCCGGCGTCGAGGGAAGCGAGAAGCTCCCTCAGCTCTTCAACAGACCGGACAGTGATGGGATTGGTTTTATTCGTTTTGTTATCTCTCCTCTCCGGCGCAACGGTTGTGCGCCTGTTTGTTATTCGGTTCCGGAACGGAGAATGACCGCAGCTTTTCCAGAACGGATTCCCTTGGGGCTTTCTCCATCACCTGTTCCGGCTGCGTGTCAAAGCGCCCGTCGAGATTGAGTTCCATATCCAGTTCCACGAGGCGGGCGGTCTTTTCTTTCAGTTCCTGTTCCTGAGGGAAGGGCTTGCCGAGCTCTTCCTGCGCGGCGGCCTGCTGCTGAATATAGTTTTCCAGCTGCGCCTGCACCGCCTTGAGACGGTCCGGAATCCTGTCCAGAGCATTTTCAATGCGGATCAGATTGCCGCGGGGATCAGCGCCGAGCTCTATGGTATGGGTCATACCGCCTTTGAGCGTAAGCGCGTATTCTCCGAAAGCCGCGATACAGGCCTCCAGTTCAAAGCCGCGGTAGGTTCCGATCCTGATCGGGGCTGTGTCCCGGATTTCATGCACGGCATCCAGCAGGGCAGCACCGGCATTTTCCTTGTCCGTCAGGAGGTCGCCACGGACTTCCATGCCGACAAAGCCTTCCTCCGGCAGAGGATGCTCGGCCAGCGTTTGGATATCTGACTCGAAGCCCCGGATGAATCCGCGGCTTTCTTCAATTTTCTGAGGATAGGTTTTCAGCAGCATGTCCTCCAGACGGTACTGCTTGCTCTGATGATCTGCTTTCAGCAGCTTCAGCCGGGAGACATCCACATCCAGATCCATACGTTCCTTGATACGGGGATCCCCGGCGCAGAGGGCCTTTATTTCCGCAAAGGATAAAGCGGTTTCATCCACATCCTCACAGGAGCGGACGGGGGATTTGCTGGTCATAATCTGGGAGATGAAGCGCTGCTTGGTCTCCAGCGTTTGCCACAGGTAGGCGTCGAAGGTGCCCTCCGTCACATAGCGGCAGACATGGACGGTTTCATTCCGGTTACCCTGACGTTCGATGCGACCTTTGCGCTGCGTCAGGTCACGCGGCCGCCAGGGAGCGTCCAGATCATGCAGGGCGATGAGACGGTCCTGCACGTTGGTGCCGGCTCCCATTTTCTGCGTGCTGCCGATGAGAACGCGAACCTGACCGGAGCGAACCCTGGCAAAGAGCTCCCTCTTTTTCACTTCCGTATCCGCGTCATGGATAAAAGCGATCTGTTCCCGCGGCATTCCCCCGGCAATCAACTTATCCCGGATATCCTCATAGATCGTGAAAGGCCTATCAGCGGCCGCTTCGGATTTGTCTGTCAGAATAGAGTGGATGGACGGATCGTCGATCAGGCTGCTGGCCGCTTTCGCGGCGAGCTTTGTGGAGGATTTGCCCTTTGGCGTGGAGAGATCGCAGAAGACCAGCTGTGTGAGCTTCTGATCTTCACCGTCCTTCCAGTATTGCAGGATATTGCCTACACAGTGATTGACCTTGGTGCTCTCCTCATCCGGAAGCTGGGGATTGACGATACGCTGATCGAGGCCGAGTTTTCTCCCGTCCGAGGTGATCTTCAGCATATTATCCTCAGAGGGGTTGACCGCGCCGCTGTGGACCCTGGTAGCCCGTTTGGAGAGCTCCTGCACCATGGCTTTCTGAATTTCGGTTGGCTTTGTTGAAATATTATGGTATTCTACCTGAGGAACCGGCAGGTCCAGCTGATCCGCGGTCTTGATGTCTGCCACTTCCTTGAAGAGATTCATAAGCTCCGGCAGATTGAAGAACTTGGCGAAGCGGGTACGGGCCCGGTAGCCGGTGCCTTCCGGAGCCAGCTCCAGCGCGGTGGTGGTTTCACCGAAGCGGGATGCCCAACAGTCGAAGTGGCTCATGCCCAGCTCATCCAGCCGGTCATGCTGGAGATAACGCTGGATGGTATAGAGCTCCGTCATGCTGTTGGAAATGGGCGTACCGGTTGCGAAAACCACGCCGCGCCCCCCGGTGAGTTCATCCATGTACCGGCACTTGGCGTACATATCCGAAGACTTCTGCGCGTCCGTGGTGGAGAGACCGGCGACATTGCGCATCTTTGTGTACAAGAAGAGATTCTTGTAGTTATCGCTTTCATCCACGAACATGCGATCCACGCCGAGCTGTTCAAAGGTAATTACGTCGTCTTTCCTGTCATCCGCTTCCAGCTTCTTGAGGCGTGCTTCCAGGGATTTCTTCGCTTTCTCCAGCTGCTTCACGGTGAACTGCTCCGAGCGCTGATATTTCATCTCCTCAATTCCCTGAACGATTTCTTCAATCTGCGCTTTCAACAGCCGGGTCTGGCGCTCTTTACTGATGGGGATCTTTTCAAACTGACTGTGGCCGATGATCACGGCGTCATAATCCCCGGTGGCGATGCGGCTGCAAAACTTCTTGCGATTCCGGGTTTCAAAATCCTTTTTCGTCGTGACCAGGATATTAGCGGAGGGGTAGAGGCGAAGAAACTCCGCCGCCCACTGATCCGTCAGGTGATTGGGAACCACGAAGATGGACTTGTTGCAGAGGCCGAGGCGTTTACTCTCCATGGCGGCGGCGACCATCTCAAAGGTTTTGCCCGCGCCGACCTCATGGGCCAGCAGGGTGTTGCCGCCGTAGATGACATGAGCGATGGCGTTTTTCTGATGCTCCCGCAGGGTGATCTCCGGGTTCATGCCGGAAAAGACCAGATGGCTGCCGTCATACTCACGCGGACGTGTGCTGTTCATCAGCTCATTGTACTGCTTAACCAAGGCCTGCCGACGTTCCGGGTCTTTCCATATCCAGTCCCGGAAGGCATCCTTGATGGCCTGCTGCTTCTGCGCGGCGAGCGTGGTTTCCCTCACATTCAGGACGCGGCGCTCTTTTCCGTCCGGATCGGTGACCGTATCGTAGATACGGGTATCCCGGAGATTCAGGGTGTCCTCCAGAATCCGATAGGCATTGGCGTAAAGCGTGCCATAAGTGTTATAGGCCGCAACATCAGCGCCGCCCGGTGCGCTTTTGCCGCTGATCTGCCACTCGGCGGTATAGGGGGAGTAGTTCACCTGAATCTGCCGCTGCAAGTACCAGGGCGTATTGAAGGTTTCATACATGAATTGCTGGATATACTTTTTGTCGACCCAGGTGCTGCCGAGACGGACTTCAATCTCACTGGCGTCCAGGTCTTTGGGCTGCGCTTTTTCCAGCGCCTGCACGTTGATCAGAAAATTCTGATCGACCTCCGCGTGCTGCCGTGCGACACGGAGCTTCTGCCGGACATTTCCGGAGAGATATTCGTCCGCGGTCTGCCAGCCCTGACTCCAATGCTCTCCGCCGGTATCCAGATCGAAAGGACCGGTGGTAGGGTCCTTGAAAATAATCCCCCGTAAATCCTGCACGATCTGCGGGATTTTCTCGTTGCCGCCCATGAGAGAAGCCATAAAGCCGAGATCCACACCGGCTTTTTCACCGATGGACACGGCCAGCGCTTCCACAGCGGTATCCACATGGTCTATGCTGCGCTGCTGCTTGATGGTGCGCTTTGTGAACATATCCGCCTTGCGCTCCAGGCGACCGTCCTCATCCAGCACCTCCAGGGAACAGAGAAGGTAATAGGAAGAATCGTCCGAAAAAGCCAGACGGTTGGAACGGTCATTGATGAGGCCGTATTTTGCCGTGAAGCTGTCATAAATCCGGTTCAGATCAGCCTGGGCAGCCTCAATTTCGGCTGAAGGTGTCAGCTCGTCCATCTGCAAATCAATCAGGCGGTTGACCGATTCCCGCAGGGCGACAAGGCCTTTGACACGCTCTTTTGCCGTACCGCTGAGGTTCGGACGGACCATGACGCTGTTTTCGCGGTAATAGGGTTCTCCGTTGACTACGGTGAAGCTGAAATTCTTCACATCAGGATCGGCGGGGAGCGTATCCGTCACAGGCTGGTCTTCACCGAGATCCGGAAGCTCGGCTTCCGTATAACTGCCG
>Ga0256404_1009868_pt1 | contig 13471 bp, 12 predicted proteins | sample RumenRJG_01DNA_FD_185990 | JGI IMG/M metagenome (GOLD analysis project Ga0256404, IMG submission 185990) | Bovine rumen microbial communities from Lethbridge, Alberta, Canada - RJG_01 | ecosystem: Host-associated > Mammals > Digestive system > Stomach > Rumen | place: Canada: Alberta | collected...
AGCTTCCTCAGCAAATACGACTGTTTCTGCGACGAGGAAACATTCCGGCTTTCGGAGCAGGCCTCGTCTGCGGATGACCCGGACAGCAATAAGAAACAGGAAGATTATGCCTTTGTCTTCAATCACTTGAAGCTAAGAATGAACGATGCCCTGACACAGGCATATATCGGAAGGCATGACGTGTCGAAGGAAAGACAGGAGATGCTGGACTTCTTTGAGGAGATCCGGGTGGTCTACCGCGGAATGCTGGAAAAGGAGGACTGGCTTTCCGAGTCGACCAGGGAAAAAGCGATCGAGAAACTGGACGGGATGCGTCTGTTCGCTCTCTATCCGGAGCACTTTAAAGATTTCAGCGGCCTTGATCTCAGGGGAAAGAACATGGCTGAGGTCGAGATGGCAGTGGACAGGTTCAATGAACAGATGGAAATTAAAGAGAGCACGAGCGAAATAGACCCGGAGATGTTTGCCTTTGAACAGATGCCGACGCTGGAGGATAACGCCAAGGCCCTGCCTATGATCAACGCGTTCATGTTCTCCATCGGAATCCTGAGGGAAACCGGATACAGCTCGGAGATGAGCGCGGAGGAAATGTACGGAACCGTCGGCTATGTGCTCGCACACGAGATGAGTCACTGCTTTGATGAAAACGGTTCCCAGTTTGACAAAGACGGAAGAATGAACGACTGGTGGGCACCGGAAGATAATGCAAAGTTTGAGGCAAGACTTCAGAAGCTGATCGACTACTTTGACAACATCACTGTTTTTGAGGGGGTAAACGTTGACGGCAAAGTCGTCTCGGCGGAGGCGACGGCGGATATCACCGGCGTGCAGGCAATCATGGGGCTGGCAAAGACCAAGGAAGGATTTGACTATGACGAGTTCTTCCGAAGCTACGCTAAGTCGTACGCCTGCTATTCCAGTTACAAGAGAGATCTGTTTATACTGGGAGCCGACAACCATCCTCTGAGCTACCTGCGGACCAACGTGGTCGTGCAGCAGTTCGATGAGTTTATGGAGACGTATGATGTAAAGGAAGGCGACGGAATGTATCTGGCGCCGGAAGACCGGATCACGATCTGGTAAGACGCAGGGAACGGTAATTACAAATAAGCTTTGAGCCATGCGAAATAAAAAATGAGAGGCGATTCCGGATGCTTGCATCCAGGAAGAGCCTCTCATTTTTTATTTCATACAGCGAGAGCGCGCCCTCAGGCGTGGTCGAGCTGGGCCTGCGACAACACCCTCCCACAAATATTTCTTACATGAAAGCCTGCCAATGCCCTTCCTCTCTTGGAGATCTTAGTCGTTTAGGCACAAATCCACAATTTCCCCGATTATGCACAACACATAATCGAAAAAACACTTATATATAGACATTATTTTTAATGGTTGTGTACAGTGTTCAGAAATCACTGATCTGTGCCTAACTGCAGAATCCGTATATAGTCGCTTCTTCCGAACAAGACTCTGTCGACAAGAATTCGTTTGCTTTCCAGACGATAAAAGGCAAGACACTCTTTAAAAACAACATAGTAATATCCTGTAAAACGGTCCTCGTAATAAAGTGGGGCACCGGACAGGGGATATTCTGATTTTGACTCGACTATATCCATCAAGTCATTCAAATATCTTTCGGTGATATCATAACTTCGAGATGCTCTGAACACTTCTGACCAAACTCTGTCAAGGTCACGGACCGCAGCCTTGGAATATTCAACAGAGTATTTCATGAACGCTTGCCGCGGAAATATGCCCGTACATCCTCAGATGAGATATATCCTTCTTCTTCCCCGGAACGTCTGCCTTCATTTAGTTCGCACATAAGACGCAGCATCGCCTTTGTCTTCTCAAATTCATCATCTTCGGCAATATCGCGGATTGTGTATTTGCCTCTTCCGTTTACAGTAAGATAAACGGGCGATCCATAAGAGACCTTTTCCAATACTGTATTATAATTACGGAGATCTGATACCGGATTTATTGTAGCCATAAGTTAACCTCCCTTATCATGCTTTTTAATAATCGTAGCATTACGATGAATTTAAAGCAATATTTTACGATAAATTATTGGCTAAATCGCATCGTTCTTGTATTCAAGGAATCTGATGTGCCGGTAACTTCAAGGAGCGAATATTGTTACACATCAGCCAAAAAGATTCCTGCACTGGAACAGCCGCTCCTGTAGTACAGATAAACTGGGAATATACATTCCGGAACAAGGATCGTCAGTGTTCTGGTGCTGCCATAGATCTGCCGTCTTAGGTGTTGGGGGATGATCATCATGCCTTCTCCGAATTCGACCCGGAGAAGCCCCTCTGCCGGGGACGGCACATGGGTTCACGGTACCAGGCACTTTTTCGCCGCCGTGTTTTGACGGATCCGGAATCAAATTCATGATTGGTCGAAAGGAAGCTGTTTATGGTCTACATTGAACGCAGCATAACACCTTATGTCCAAAAAGCTGAAAAGAACTTCAAGGCTGTACTTATTACCGGAGCCAGACAGGCAGGAAAATCCACACTTTTGAAGAAACTGTTTCCGAGCAGAAAATACATCACTTTTGATGATTCCTTCATTGAGGAACAGGCAATACATAATAATATAAGCGGAGTTTTTTGATTGACACCCCCGGAAAGCCTTTATTTATAGGCTTTCCGGGGATTTTTCTATTAGTGGCGCTGCTTGCCTTTATTACAGCTCCTTTTTGAGTTGCAAACCGGTGAATTCTCAGGTGGGGGCAGTAAACGGAGAGAATGTCTGCCGGCGAGCCTCTCCGCCGGGTGTATGTTGTCTTATTTGCATAAAAAACCAAACTAAAATTTGGATAATATATAAATTGACAAACTTGCATGCAAGATGCTAACATACATTCAACAAGCAAGCTAGCATGCAAGCAGGCAAGAAGCGATTCAACTATATGGAGGGCAATAATTTATGGAAATGACATTTCGCTGGTTCGGTAAGGACTTTGATACTGTGACCCTGGAACAGATCCGTCAGATCCCCGGAGTAACCGGAATCATCACAACTCTGTACGACACGATGCCCGGAGAAGTGTGGAGCCGTGAGAGGATCCGCGCACTCAAGAATGAGGTAGAGGCAGCCGGTCTTAATCTCTCCGGGATCGAGAGCGTCAATGTTCACGATTCAATCAAGATCGGAAATGAGGAGAGAGATAAATATATCGATAACTATATCGAGACTCTCGAAAACCTCGGTAAGGAAGATATTCATCTAGTATGCTACAACTTCATGCCTGTCTTTGACTGGACAAGAACTGAGCTCGCACGCGTTTGTCCTGACGGATCCACAGCGATGGCTTACAAGCAGTCCGCGGTGGACGCCCTCAATCCCGAGACAATGTTCGAGGCGATGAGCGAAGGATCCAATGGCACGGTGATGCCCGGCTGGGAGCCCGAGAGAATGGCACACGTCAAGGAACTGTTTGAGCTCTACAAGGATATCGATGAGGACAAGCTCTTTGATAACCTTAAGTATTTCCTCGAGCGAATTATGCCGGTCTGCAATGAATACGACATCAAGATGGCGATCCATCCCGATGATCCTGCATGGCCCGTTTTCGGTCTGCCCCGCATCATCACCTGTAAGGAGAACATTCAGCGCATGATGAAAATGGTCGACGACCCTCATAATGGCGTCACATTCTGCGCCGGTTCCTACGGCACGAACCCCGCAAACGATCTTCCGGACATGATTCGCTCCCTGAAGGGCAGAATTCACTTTGCACATGTAAGAAACCTCAAGTTCATCGATCCCAATCCGGCAACCTTGAATTTTGAAGAAGCGCCTCACCTTTCCCGCTGCGGATCCTTCGATCTGTATGAGATCGTCAAGGCTCTCTATGATATCGGATTTGAAGGTCCTATCCGTCCGGATCATGGACGTGGAATCTGGGGAGAAGTCTCCATGCCCGGTTACGGCCTGTATGACAGAGCGCTCGGTGCATGCTACATCAACGGTCTTTGGGAAGCGATCGAGAAGAACGCGGCGCGCGGTTGAGATGAGACCAAAAGACAGGCAGAAAATCCTGAAAGGAGAATTGCGAAGATGAAGTTGAATGCGCAGGGCATAGTAAACAGAGAAGAATGGATCAGCAAAGGTTACAAGCTTCCTGAATTTGACCGCGAGGCGATGATCGAAGCGACTAAGAAGGCGCCTTACTGGATCCACTTCGGGAACGGCAATATTTTTAAGGCGTTTCAAGCCAACGTTGTTCAGAATCTATTGAACAGCGGAGATCTGGACAGAGGACTCACAGTCGCTGAAGGTTTTGACTACGAGATCATCGAGAAGATGAACAGGCCCTCAGATGACCTGAACATTCTTGTAACTCTCAAGGTAAACGGCTCGATCGAAAAGATTGTGATCGGAAGCATTGCAGAATCCCTGATCCTCGACTCCGACAACGAGGAACAGTTCAACCGCCTCAAAGAGATCTTTGAAAAGGATTCGCTCCAAATGGCATCGTTTACGATCACGGAAAAGGGCTACAGCCTTGTAAATGCCCATAATGAGACGATCCCGGCGGTAGCTGAGGACTTCGAGGCGGGGCCAGAGAAGCCCGGAAGCTATATGGGGAAGGTGGCGTCGCTGCTCTATGCCAGATATAAAGCGGGTGAGAAGCCCATTGCCATGGTAAGCATGGACAACTGCTCCCATAACGGCGACAAGCTCAAGGCTGCGATCCTGGCTTTCGCGCAGAAGTGGACGGAGAACGGAACAGCAGACAAAGGATTCTGGAATTATGTGAATGACTCCTCTAAGGTGACATTCCCCTGGTCCATGATCGACAAGATCACCCCCAGGCCCGATGATTCCGTCAAGAAGATCCTGGCGGAAGACGGCGTAGAACCCATCGAGCCCGTCATCACATCTAAGAACACATACGTGGCACCTTTCGTCAACTCCGAGGAGACAGAATACCTTGTCATTGAGGATGCTTTCCCGAACGGAAGACCCGCTTTAGAGAAGGGCGGCATTATTTTCACGGACAGAGAGACTGTGGATAAGGTGGAGAAGATGAAGGTCTGTACATGTTTGAATCCATTGCACACATGCCTCGCGATTTATGGATGTCTGCTTGGCTATACCAAAATATCGGATGAGATGAAGGATGCGGAACTGGTCAAACTTGTCGAGACGGTCGGTTATAAGGAGGGCCTTCCGGTCGTAGTTGATCCCGGCATTATTGCTCCCAGAGACTTTATCGATACTGTACTGAAGATAAGAGTTCCCAATCCCTTCATGCCTGATACACCACAGAGAATTGCAACAGACACTTCACAAAAGCTGGCTATCCGGTTTGGGGAGACGATGAAAGCTTATATGAGATCCGACACGCTCAAAGTGGAATCGCTTAGAATTATTCCCCTCGTATTGGCCGGATGGCTCCGCTACTTGATGGCGGTGGATGATCAGGGAACAACATTTACTCTAAGTCCGGATCCGCTTCTTGAGACGGTAAAAGTATACACGGATCAGCTCGTATTAGGAGACAACAAAGACATGGAGTCCATTATTTCGCCGGTTCTGCATATGGAACAGGTTTTTGGCGTGGATCTCTATGAAGCTGGTCTTGCCGGAACAGTGTTGTCCTATCTGGAGGAACTGACCGCTGGAATCGGTGCGGTTAGGAACACGCTGAAAAAGCATCTCGGAGAAGGAAACGCATGAATCAGGAGTCAGAGTGATTGGAAAAAATCGGAATTATTCCGGTGCGCATTTGTATTTAAACAGTCATTGTACGGATACAGCATAGATCAGGCCTTGATAATTGTACTGGACTGGGTAAATAAAACACACTATTAACCAGATTTTGCGCGTGGCCTGCATTGGAAGAATAAAAATGCGTTCTGCGTGATTGCAGATACGGTCGCAGCAGGATCAGAATCCCATGAATCATTAGGAGGGAAAAAGAATGAAAAGATTTTGGGTGTTTCTTTTGAGTGCGGTTATGGCTTTTTCGCTTGCGGCATGTGGCGGCTCGTCTAGTGCATCATCTAGCAAACCGTCCAGCAGTTCTGAAGAGACCGGCGAAGAAGGAGCAGGAGAGTCCGGTGCTGGATTCAAAATTGGTTTTACCGATAATTACAACGGAAATAGTTATCACCAGACCATGGAAAAATCCATGCAGGAAGCCGCGAATGAACTGAAATCGCAAGGGTATATAAGTGAACTTACTATTGTTGAGGCAAACCAGGATGCAGCTACACAGATTCAGCAGATCCAGGATTTCATTATGCAGGGTTATGATGTGATCGTAGTTGATCCTTGTTCCACGTCATCCTTAAACAATGCAATTGAGGAAGCATGTAACGCCGGAATCCCGGTACTGGTAATCAATGACGGTCCGGTCGATTTGGAAAACGACATGCTCTACCAGCTGAATTTTGACTTCGTAGATCTTGCGCAGACTCTTACAGAGGCAGTTTGTGAACAGATTGGCGGTAAGGGATCAATTATCGAGTTACGAGGAACTGCCGGAACAACCTGTGACACCGATATGCATCAGGGCGTTTTAAACGCACTGGAGAAATATCCGGATGTTGAGATTGTTGGTGAGATCTATACAGATTGGACAGGATCCAAAGCGCAGAGTGAGTTGAATTCACTTCTTCCTACACTGGGCAAGGTAGACGGTCTGGTAACACAGGGAGGAGACGCATTTGCAGCTGCACAGGCTTTTGTTTCCGCAGGATATACGGAAATGCCTGTCATCGCCGGTGACAACAGAGGATCTTTCCTGAACTGGTGGGCAGAACAGGAAGGTTATGAGACTTTATCCGGAGCATGCAATCCTTGGGATGGTGCTATTGCAATGTACATTGCAGTCGATATTGCCAATGGTGAGCAAGTTGCCAATGAGATGAACTGCCCGTTTGGCTATGTAACAGCTGAAAATCTGGCTGATTATAAGGGCATGGCGGATGATGATGTGGCAACAACAACCTATGACTGGGAAACAATTAAGTCTGAGATTGAAACTGGCAAATAAAACAGAAATCGTATCATGTTCTAAGTGCGGCCGTACAACGGCCGCACGCGTTTAAATAAGGAACATATGACTATATGTCTCACAGAAAGGTTATGTTTTATGAAAGCAATCAAAAAATTGCAGGAATTATTAAACACAACAACTCTGATCGATATGACCTGGACCCTGGAGGAAGGAATGCCTTACTGGCCGACCCAGACTCCTTTTACTGCGGAAACAAAAGAACATCAATCTCTGGGATGTGAGTCATATTGGAGGAATATTGCATTTTGTGAACATACAGGCACCCATATGGATGCTGGATGCCACTTCGTTCCGGGACAGCCTTCGATTGACAGAACACCAGTGGAGCAGATTATGGGCAGAGGCGTGAATATTGATGTGACAGACACTCCGCCTTGTGGATATGCTCCTTTATCAAAAGTGTTGGAATTTGAGGAAAAATATGGGCGGATCCAGGAAGGAGATATTGTTTTCTTTCGATTTGGATGGGATGAAAAATGGGCGATCGGACCGGAAGGAAAGGACTATCTTACAGATTGGCCGGGGATCCACCCCGATATCGGAAAGTATCTTTTGGCCAGGAAAGTTAAGGCGGTCGGCTGCGATACGCTGGCACTGGACGCCTTTGGGAGCACTAATCCCAATCATCCGATACTGTTAGGAAATGGTGTGAATATCCTTGAAAATGTGAACAAACTCGGCGAACTGCCTCCGTTCTTTGGTGTTATTGGTTTGCCTTGCAAGTTTAAAGATGGATCGGGGGCCACCATTCGACTGGTGGCATTGATCGATCAGGAGGAAGATGGAAAGGAGGTGAAAGAGATTGGAACATAAGCCAAATCAACAGCCGTATCTGAAGTTGAAAGACATAGATAAGTTTTTTGGTGTGACCAAAGCTCTTCAGGGAGTAAATCTCGATATTTATGCAGGTGAAGTCATCGGATTTATAGGGCCAAACGGTGCAGGAAAGTCTACACTTATGAAGGTGCTGACCGGCATATTGACGCCAACCAACGGCGCAATTGAGATCGAGGGAGCGATAGAAAACCATTACACTACTAAAACAGCAAAGCAAATCGGGATTGCTTGTGCATATCAGGATTTGTCCCTGTGTTCAAATCTCAGCGTGTTTGAAAACTTTGCAATACTGAATGTAAGCCATAACCTGGGTGTCAGTGCCGGCTGGCGCAATAATGCAAAGAAAGAAGCTAAGGAACTTCTGGAACAGTATTTCCCTGGAAACGGTATTGACGTGACCAAGACAGTGGATCAGCTGAGTCTTGCTGATCAGCAGGTTGTAGAAATCTGTAAGACATTGATGACGGATAACCTGAAGGTACTGATTTTGGATGAACCTACGAGCGCGCTGTCTTCAGATAAGGCGGGTCAGCTTCACAAAATCGTAGCGGAGTTGAGCGCAAAAGGCGTGGCGGTCATTTACATATCCCACAAACTGGATGAGATCAGTATTGTAGCAGATCGTATCGTGATTCTCCGAAACGGTCAGAACGTTGGAGAATACCTGACTAAGGACGTGACCCAAGAGGAACTTGTTAAACTCATGGGCGGCGGAGATGATCAGACTACCAGAACGAATAAGACAGACCGGTCTCAGAGCGAAAACATGATTGAAATTCATGGACTGAACTCAAACGGATTACGGAACGTAAATATGACATTGAAGAAGGGAGAAATCCTTGGAATTTCCGGTCTGGCCGGATCGGGGCAGCAGGAACTTCTTCAGGCTATCTACAAAGCGCGCAAACATATCGGCGTTATAGGTAAGGATGGTGTACAGGTTAACAGCACCATATCTTACGTATCCGGCGACCGGGCAAAGGAAGGCGTTTTTCCGCTCTGGGATATCAGAGACAATATACTAGTAGCCAATTACGATCACGTAAAAATGGAATTCTTCTGAGCAAAAAGAAGTGTGACGAGCTGGCACAGTACTGGTATGACAAATTAAAATTTCGTGCAGAAGGTATCGAAAGCAATATTATGTCATTGTCCGGCGGTAATCAGCAGAAAGCCCTGATTGCAAGAGGCATTGCTTCGGAAGCAGAAATCATTATTCTCAATGACCCTACTGCTGGAGTAGATATCGGAACAAAACAGGACATCTATGCGCTCCTTCATGAAGTGAAAGAGCTTGGCAAGTCAGTCATTCTCTACTCGACCGAGGATGCAGAGATCGAAATCTGTGACAGAGCCTATATTATGCACGATGGGGCTGTCACTGCTGAGCTGATCGGCAATGAGATCACAGTTCCCAATATTGTGGAAGCATCTTTTAGGAAGGTGGAGAAAGAGGAGATCACAGAGAAAAAGAAAAGCCATCTTACAGAGCTGCTATCTGCCAGATGGATGCTTCCTTTCCTGACTATGATTGTGATTTTTGCCGCCAATGTAGTAAATAATCCGAATATCATGTCTTATATCGGTATTCGTATGAAGATGAGTTCAACGCTTCCGCTTATTTTTGCAGCATTGGGACAGATGTTCATCGTTCTGTCAGGAGACTGTGATATGGGTAACGGCTATTCCATTGCCTTGGTCAATGTTTTGGCAGGCGTTTTGTTGACTGGAAACCCCTTGGTCGGATTTGTTGCTCTTATTATTTTTATTGCAGCTTATATGGGAATGGCTGCGTTGATCCATTTGCGCGGAATCCCTGCGATCGTTGTAACTTTAGGGGCGCAGTTTGTATGGTATGGCATTGCGTTGATCATCTGTCCGACTCCCGGAGGCAAATGCCCGGAATTTATATCCGCATTTCTATCGATTCGTACACCGCTGATTCCTTTTCCGGTTATTCTGGCAGTACTGGCCGGCTTGATCTGCTGGTATTTGCTCTTCCGGTGCAGATATGGGATGGTTTTACGAGGAATCGGCAACAATCCGAGCTCGGTTGAACGTTCCGGTTGGAACTATCTGATGGCCAAAGTGACCAATTATGGTCTGGCAGGTTTGATGGTAATCCTTGCCGGTATTACATTTACAGCAATCTGTAATGGGGCAGACGCAAATAGCACGGTAAACTACTGCATGATGTCTATCGCAACTGTTATTCTAGGCGGCTGTGAGATGGCAGGCGGCGTGGCAGTACCAGGTGGCGTCGTTATGGGTGCTATTGCAATGAATCTGATCAATTCACTTCTGACAGCATTAAAGGTTGACTCTAATTATCAGACCGCGATCATCGGATTAATCCTGCTCTCAGTACTTGCTGTGAAGTTTATCATACACAGAGGGGAGGCGGCGAAAAAATGAATAAAATCAAAGAGATTACACAGAAAAATGCATTTATCTGGCCGGTATTCGGATCGATTCTCCTGTTTATCATGATTACTGCCGTTACAGGATCGGTTAATCTGAATGTAATTTCTTCCTGCGCAAAACTCTGTGTATTTGCACTTCTGCTGGCACTGGGGCAGATGATCGTTGTGACCAGCGGTAACGGTGCGATTGATCTGTCGCAGAAGTATATATTAACACTTACGGCGTATGTATCCTGTGAATTTATAGGAATCAATGTCTTTCTGGGACTGTTTCTATCCATATTGGTTGGCTTGATCTGCGGGATGATTAGTGCATGCATCAATGTATTTCTGGAAATACCTGCTATGATTACCACTCTGGCAACCGGTTATCTTTTCTATACGGTCATTCTGGTGGTTTCATCCAAGTGGTCAAACATCCCGGATAGCGGTTTTGTCGGCTTTGTGAATAAGAATCTTGTCGGCATCAACATGATGACATTAATCTGTATCATCGTTGCGGTACTGCTCTGGATTACCCTGTACAAGACAAAATACGGGCGGAACCTACACGCTGTCGGACAAAAAAGAGAAGCGGCAAGATTGGCAGGTATTAACGTAAAGAAGACAGTTATCATCGCCTTCCTCATCAATGGTGCTCTGTGCGGGTTGGCGGGCGCCTTGTGTGCAGCTTACTGCGGTGGAGCAAATCAGGATCTTGGGACCACCTATTTTCTTCCGTCCGTTGCTGCTACATTCGTAGGAGGGACCAATGCGGCAGGCGGAAAATCCAGCGTGGTTGGCGTCAGTATTGGAGCATTGATGATGACACTTCTGTCAACGTTCCTAAATGCAGCGAAGATAGGCGTTGGTGCGCAGAGGCTGATTCAAGGAGCTTTTCTGGTTCTCCTGCTTGTTGCAGCAGTTTCAGGTGCTTCAAGGAGGAAGTAGAAAGGAGTAGAGCATGAAGGCTATTCAGGTAATAGAACCTGAGAATATGCAGATCATTGAGGTTGAAAAACCCCAGATTAATAAAGAAAAGAATGTTCTGATCAAGATGAAAGCGGCCGGGATCTGCGGAAGCGACAGAGGGATCCTTCACGGACACAATGCAGCTGCGACTTATCCCCGCATCATCGGACATGAGATCGTAGGCGTCGTGGAAGCCATCGGTGAGGGCGTCACAAAAGTGAAACCCGGAGACAGAGTCATCATTGACCAGGTCACGAACTGCGGCCACTGCTATGCGTGCCGCAAGGGAAGGCCGAATGTCTGCGTGAACCTCAAGGTCAAGGGCGTTCACATTGACGGCGGATACAGAGAGTGGATGACCTGCAATGAGAAGGACTGCTACATCCTGCCTGATTTCCTTGAGGACAAGGATTGTGTGATGATCGAACCCACGACCATCGCAGTGCAGGCCTGCAGCCGCGCGCAGCTCGAGGAGATCGATGATCTTCTGATCATCGGTGCCGGTGCTCTCGGAACTTCCCTGATCAAAATAGCGAAGCTCTATAAGCCTCATAAGCTCATCGTGTCGGATATCGACAACGTGAAGCTTCAGGCGGCGCTTGAACTCGGAGCTACAGATGTCGTCAACAGCAGGGAGCAGGATCTTGAGACCGCGATCAAAGAACTGACCGGCGGCTATGGATCAACAGTCACGATTGACGCGGCATGCGTGAAGGGAAGCCTTCTCTCGGCCCTTAAAGTGACCGGCCCTGCAGGCAGAGTCATCACAATGGGATTCTCCGTTAATCCCGAAGAAGTCAACAATTTCCTGATCACATCCAAGGAGCTTGATGTACGTGGGAGCAGACTCCAGAACCGCAAATTCCAACAGGTGATCGACCTTGTCAATGAGGGAAAGATCGACCTTAAGGACAGCGTATCCCATACTTACCCGCTTGAGCAGGCTGTAGAGGCTTTCAAATTCGCGGATTCTGGAGACCCTTCAATTAAAAAAATCGCGTTCTTATTTGACTAAAGAACGAGAAACTTTGATATTTTGATACAGAAAACAGAGCTGTACTATGCGGTATGGCTCTGTTTTTGCAATATAAATAGCGGAATTATGAATTGACGGCTTACATGTCAGTCAGTAAAATTAGCTTGGGGATAGAGAAAAAATAATGTGTGTAAGGAAAACGGAAGAATGAAACAAGTTGAACGATTACCACATGAAAACAGTAAGGATTACGCAGTGCGCGCGATCAGGGAGAACATTATATCCCTGGATCTGGAGCCGGGAATGCAGACGAGTGCAAATGACCTGACCGGACAGCTGGGGGTGTCGAGGGGGCCGATTCGCGAGGCATTCAATGAACTGAGCGAGACGGGGATCGTGATCGTTTATCCGCAGAGCGGATGCAGGATCTCGCTTATCGACGAGGATATGATCAGTGAAGCAAGATTCCTGCGCAGGACGCTGGAGTGCGCCGTTGTCAAAGAAGCAGCGGTAAAAGTTTCCGATGAAGAGATCCAGCAGCTGCAGGAGAATATGGCGCTGCAGAGGTTCTATCTTGAGAACCAGCTCAGCTCTAAGCTTCTGGAGGCCGATAATCAGTTCCACAGGAAGCTTTTTGAGATCACCGGTAAACAAAGGGTATACGGATTGATGAGAAATTTCGTCATTCATCTGGATCGTCTGAGAAGTCTTACGATGATAACGATCAAAGATCTCAAGATAGTTGAGGACCATAATTCGATCCTCGAGGCAATAATGGAACATAACCCTGAAAAAGCATGCGAGCAGATGAGAAAACATTTGGGCAGGGACAGCGTTGATATTCATGAGATAAGAAAGGCACATCCGGGGTATTTTGCTGAACTGTAGGCCATCGATGCCGTTCCTCTCTTGGAGATCTCTGCCTGTTAGGCACAGATCCAGAATTCACTGGTCTGTACCTAACGAGAATAAGCTCCCGCCATGCGAAACAAAAAAGAGAGTTGCTTGCATTCAGAAGCAACTCTCTCTTTTTATTTCATACAGCGAATGCCGCATAGTCCGTCATCTCAAGTAAGGATCTCAAGTACCTCCGCAATATACATATCATGCGGCGCATCGTTTTTGAACCAAATCGCCGACCTGTCGGCGATAGCCTGCCAAGTTTATCGACTACAATAAAGACTGCCTCTTGCCAAGGTGGTCTTTTTTGTTTACTCTCATCTTGCTTCTGACAATAAAAAGTCC
>Ga0256404_1009869_pt1 | contig 13470 bp, 30 predicted proteins | sample RumenRJG_01DNA_FD_185990 | JGI IMG/M metagenome (GOLD analysis project Ga0256404, IMG submission 185990) | Bovine rumen microbial communities from Lethbridge, Alberta, Canada - RJG_01 | ecosystem: Host-associated > Mammals > Digestive system > Stomach > Rumen | place: Canada: Alberta | collected...
GCGATGCGGGGTGATATGGTCAACCACCGTCGCCTTGGTATACTCACCACGCTTGAGACACTCCACACACAGTGGGTGCGCGTCGAGGTACGCACGTCTCGCTCTGCGCCATGCGCTGTCATATCCACGCGCCGCCGCCGGTCTCGCGTACAGCGGCGAGTGTTCCTCGCAGTACATCTTTCCGGGAGGTACCAGCTTTGCACAACCTGGATGACCGCAGGGTTTCCTCGGAGAATGTGGCATAACAACATCTCCCACAAACAATCTTGCATCTGATCTTGCAACTAATTAAATCTTCCTGGTATTAGAAAAATAATGAGGCATAGAAGCGCGGAGAGGGATAGCAGCTCCGCGCCACGCTGTAGCCAGTGTCTATGCCTACTTCAAGCCGACCAGTCCGGCCAGCCCAAAGCCTATTAAAGTTTGATCGCCTTTTTCCCCGTGAAGGTTTCCCAGCGATCAATCGCCGCATCCACGTATCGCGGATCCAGCTCCATGGTGTAGGCGCTGCGCCCGTTCTGCTCACACGCCATGATGGTCGTGCCGCTGCCGTTGAACAGGTCCAGCACCGCGCCGCCCACGGGACAGCTGTTGCGGATCTGGTAATCGAACAGGCCGATGGGTTTCATGGTCGGATGGATCTCCGAGCGCGTCGGCTTGTCGAAGTCCAGGACGGTGGTCTGTGTCCTGTCGCTCAGCCAGGTGTGTGAAGCGCCGCCCTTCCATCCGTAGAGGCAAGGCTCATGCTTCCACTGGTAATCCTGCCGCCCCAGCACCAGCGCGTTCTTGTTCCAGATCAGGCATTGCCGGACCTGCCAGCCGATATCGTGACAGGCTCCCCGGAAGTTGTAGCCCTCGGAATCCGCATGCCAGACGTAAAAGGCTGCGCCGGGTTTCATCACGCCGTCGGCGCAGGCGAATGCGTCCCGGAGGAACTTCCGAAAGGCGGCGTCCTCCATGTTGTCGTTCTGGATGGTCAGGCCGGTGCCGCCCTCATAGTTCACGTTGTACGGCGGATCCGTCAGCAGGAGGTCTGCCGCCGTGCCATCCATCAGCCGCGCCACGTCCGCCGGGTCGGTGCTGTCGCCGCACATCAGGCGGTGATCGCCCAGCTGGTAGATGTCGCCGCGCTTGGCCTTCGGTTCCTCCGGCAGCACGATGTCGGCGTCATCCTCCACGGCGGTGCTCAGCGGTGCGCCGTCCTCCTCGCTGGTATCGGTCAGCTCGGCCATCAGCTCGTCGAAGCCGAAATCAAAATCGCCGAAGTCCACCTCTTCCAGCTCTCCGGCCAGCAGCTCCGGATCCCACTCGGCGATCTCGCCGACCTTGTTGTCGAGAAGCCGATACTTCTTTTTCTGTTCTTCCGTCAGGCCGAAGACCTGCAGAACCTTGTCGCGCTTCACCCGGCGCTTCTTCAGCGCCTTGCATCTGGTCTCCCCGGCGAGGATCTGCCGGTTCTCGTCAATGACGATGGGCGTGATGTAGCCGACCTGTTCCATGCTCTCCGCGACATCGTCCACGGCCATGTCGTTGCGGCGCGGGTTCTTGTCGTAGGGCACCAGATCGGCTATATCAATCTCGATGTACTTCTTTTCCACGGTGTCTCTCCTCACTGGTATCGGCCATCGAGGACAGCCCGTGGCGACAGGCTGTAACGACGTGCCTGGTTAAGGAGAAACGGCATGGAACAGATCAGGGTCGGACTTGGCAGACTCAACCCATGAAAAAGGCGCGATCTTCTGACCGCGCCGCGCAGGACTTTTCGCGTTTCGCAAAAATCCCTGCCTACATGATAGCATATAAGTAAAGACGTCACAACGACAACGAATCGGAGCCAAATTGACAAAAGATGGTGTTTTGTCAAGCTCTATCTCCCCGTGGAGCCGAATCCGTTGTCGCCTCTGGGCGTCTCCGGCAGCGGCCCCTCCACCTGGACAGGCTGCACATACAGCACAGGAGAAACCACCAGCTGGGCGATCTTGTCGCCGCGATGCACCATGTAATCCTCCATGCCGTGATTGTACAGCTTCACCTTGATGCCGCCGGTATACCCCTCATCCACAACGCCTGTGGTGTCGATGTCCCGGTTGATGTTCAGTCCGCTCTTGGCCTCGATCTTGCCGACGGTGAATCGCGGGAGCTGGATGTGTACGCCGGTGGCAATTGTCGCCGATCCGTGGGCACGGACGTTGATGTCGATTGGGCTGCGCAGATCCAGCCCTGCGTCAGTCGGATGGGCGCGTTCCGGGAGAAAAGCGCCATCATCCAGAACGACGTTCATCTGATCATTCAGCTTAATCAGCGGCATTGTCATCCACCTCCGTCAAGACGCTCTCCACGGCGTCCCCGTCGATCAGGCGCTTGACCTCCATGGCCTTGTTCATGTTGGTGAACATCCTCGCGCCCTTCTTGCCCTCGACATATACGCCGGTGTACACGTTGGCGATATGTCCGTTCTTGTCAAACTCCCGGATGTCGCTCAGCTGGTAGCTGGCAAGGTATCGGCCATCCTTGCGCACCACATAGGCTGTTTTCCTACTCATCGCCGTCACCGGCTTCCGGGGCGTAATCCCACAGCTGCGCCGCCTCGTTCAGCGCATGAATGGAATTGCCGACCACTTCATCCAGCTTCCCGGTCTTGCCCTCGTCCACCATGTTGGCGATGCCCATGTCACGGAGCAGAGCGCCCATCGTCATGATCACGCCCTGCGCCCTGGCCGTCGCTACCAAAACTCTCTCCTTCGGTGTCATCATCGATTCGTACCTCCTTCTTGCAAGTCGGGCAAGTGCATATGCACAGATGCCTGCCGCAGATAATCTCCCGGCGGTATTCGCCGGCGCTCACGTCCCAGATGCACCCACAGTCCGGGCACTCGAACCGCCGCACCGTGGTGATCCTGGACAGATCGCCCTCCTTGACGATTTTCATTTGCCTGCCTCCATCAGATTGGCGTGGTCGTAGATGTTCCCCATGATGGTGCTGTTGCCGAACGGGAATATGGCGAAGTTGGATCGCTTGTTCTTCCCGATAAACCGGGCATAGTGGTCGATGTAGCGGATGACATACAGTTTCTCGCCGTGCTTCACGATGTCGCCCTCGAAGATGTCATTGCCGTTGGCGTCCTGCTCCCCGATGAACTGGCCGATGGTATCACCTTGCACCAGGAAGAATTCACCGTCCAGCTCCGTCAGATTGCCATTCCCGTCTGCACACGCTTCGCAGATGCTGGGCGACTTCGGGAGATAGAAGGCCGTCGTGTCCACGGTGTTGAAGGTGACCAGGGTGCCGCTTTTAATCCATTCGCCGTTGTCCTGCCGCTTGGCTCTGAATCGAATCTCTCTCATTCCGACCTTCCTTTCATTTCCTCACGGGCGATCTTCCGCATCTCGCTGATTGCCTGTTCCCGCTGTCGGTGGAGTTCCGCGATGTTCCTCTGGTAGAAGTAATCCAGCACGGCCTTCTGCTGATCCAGCCAGTCCAGATGGCTCTCCACGGCCTCCTTGCGCTCCTGGAGGCTCAATGCCTTCACCGTCTTCTCCTCATCAGGCATCGGCTTCACCCCAATCATACCGGGCAAACATCTCCGCGCCGTCCAGGAACCGCACCTTGCCGGGTGTCACCGGCTCCACCGAGCCGTTCTGGTACTCGATCAGCGCCACCGGCTGCTTCCAGCATCCGACCTGTTTCCCGTCCTCGATGTTCGGCTTTTCCATTTCGGCCCAGCCATGGAACAGGGCGCGGCTCCCGTTCACCACACAGGGGCGCGGCTCATCGGTGTATCCCACTCTGCGCACCTTCTTTCTCCATCTCGATGTAAACCGGCTGCTCGTTCTGGTCGGCTCCCACCACCTTGAAGCGTTCCGGGTGTTCCTCCGGGTGGGCGCAGGCTCCATGCTTCGCAAAGATCGGATTGGTGGTGCGCGTACAGGCCGCAAGCAGCGGATCCCCAAAGCAGCAGCCCTGGCGTCCTGCGCACGGTGCGCGACCATCGCATATGTAGGCGATATTCATGTTCACACCTCCATCTTCATCTGTGTCTGCGTCTGCTGCCGCCGGCTGGCGGTCTGCAGATCCAGTATGCTCATCTGGTCGAGTATGACGGAATCCAGCATCTGCTCCCTGGCGGCTTTATAGAAATTCCTGTCGATCTCGAAGCCGTAGGCGTGGCGGCGCATCTCCGCTGCGGCTCTCAATGTACTGCCAGACCCGGCGCATGGATCTATGACCACGTCGCCGGGATCCGTGAAGATGTCGATCAGCCGCTTGAGCAGCTTGACCGGCTTCTGCGTCGGGTGAATCTTCGGGATGTTCGGCCCGTCCCGTTCCCAGGGCATCCAGTTGAAGATCATCTTCCCGTAGTTGTTGAACTTCGGGAGCCGGTCACGATAGAGCACGAGAGCGTGCTCTGTCGCGCCGACGATCTTCATGTTCGCCTTGAGAACCTGTGGGCTGTAATTCTTGCAGAATACCAGAGGGATATACTTTCCGAATCCGGCGTCAGCCGCCCAATGAATCACGTCGTTCTGCTGCTGGTAGGCGCAGAAGACGATCATGCACGGAGCGCCGCCCTTGCCCTGCTTCGGCTCCGGCTTCATCAGGCGGGAGCAGAACATAAAAAACTCGGAGATGCGGAAATAGCCATCACTGTTAAAGAAGCTGGACTTGGCCTTCTCGCTCTCGCCGTTCCTGTTGTCGCCGCCGATGTACCACATGGGATTGGAGCCGTATGCGGCATCCCCCAGATTGTAGGGGATGTCCGCAATGATCAGCTGCGCCTTCTGGATCGGATAGCTTTTCCAGTTCTGGAAGCTGTCGTGATACAGTTCACACTTCATGGCTTGTCCTCGTATTCGTGATTATGCGCTTGCCTCCGTATGGCACAGCTCCGGCAGATTCGCCCTCACCAGCGCCGTGGGAATGGGAGGGCATACGGCGTTGCCGCACCGCGCCACCTGTTCCGATTTCGGATATGCCTTGCCGTCGGCATCCACGTCGATGATGTAGTCGGAGGGAAATCCCTGGGCGTCGAAAAGTTCCCTGGGCGTCAGCATCCGCAGGCCGATGTCAACGATCTGGTAATCCTGGCCGTGGACGGTCACCAGCCCCAGCCGATCCTTGGTCGTGATCGTGGGCGCAGGTTCGCCGCAGGAGGAGCCGTTGCCGTCGCCGCTGTAGTATTTCACCAGGAAGGCGCAGACCTCCGCATAGTGGTTCGCCTTGGCGGTCAGCGTGTTGATAGGCTTGGTGACCTCCTGCCCGATGCTGTTGTTGTTGAACTGAGTGACAGCTACAGCGCACACGGCGTTGTGGTCGATGGCGGTCACCGTCGGCAGCGGCTCGTCGGCTCCGCTGGCAGGATTTGTGTTGCCGCCGCCATAATACTTGCTGATGAACGCGCTGCACATGGCAAATTTATTGCTCTGTGCCACCACGGTTCCCAGAGGCTTCTCGATATCCAACACCCTCGGAGCCTGTCCCTCGCGCTCACCATATCCGCTTTGAATCATGTACGGCGTCACCAGGCCGTAGCGATTGGAAGCATCCACGGTCATGAGCGGCTTCTGGATCTGCTGGCCGCGCACGTCCTCCGTCTGTTCGCTGTGATACTGGATCAGGCTCGGCATGGCGAGGTAATGACTGTTGACCGTGGTAACGGTGGACAATGGATCGGTGGTGTCCTCCGGCTCGTTTTCGTACTTGTAGCGCACAATGAACGGCCTGGGATTGTCCACAACGAACTTCATGATTCCCCTGGCGATCCGCTTCAATGTCTTCTCGGACAGCGGCCTCACGGCGCGGATGCCGTACTGCTCCATGATCTCCTCCGAGGTGGCGAAGATGCTGGGGCAGGGCAAGGAGAAGTCCAGCACGTCAGCCACCGGCACCCACGGCTTTTTCAGCCCCGCCAGCACCTCCGGTCCGTCAGGATCGCCGTGGGTCGGCTCCGGCCAGCGGATGGGCTGTCCGTCGCACCGGGCGATCAGAAAGAACCGGCGGCGAATGGTGGGCGCTCCGTAGTCGCAGGCGCGGAGCAGTCTGTACTCCACATGGTAGCCCTGCCGCTCCAGCTGGTGGATGAACCGTCTGAAGGTCTCGCCCTTGTACCTGGGATCGGGGCGGCTGTTGGCATCCAGCCGTCCCCAGTCCATGAATTCCTCCACGTTTTCCAGCATGATCACGCGGGGATGCACCTTCTTCGCCCAGCGCACCGCGACCCACGCCAGTCCCCGGATGTGCCGCGACACCGGCTTGCCGCCCTTGGCCTTGGAGTGGTGTTTGCAGTCCGGCGAGAACCAGGCAAGCGCCACCGGACGCCCAGCGCAGGCTTCCACGGGATCCACCTTCCACACGTCCTCCGTGTAATGCTCGGTGGTCGGGTGGTTCGCCCTGTGCATGGCGATTGCCGCCGGATCGTGATTGATGGCGATGTCTACGCTCCGTCCGATGGCAATCTCTATCCCCGTCGAGGCACCGCCGCCCCCGGCAAAATTGTCAACAACGATTTCTCTCATGTGCCCTCCGTTCTCTTAGGTCAGATATTCAAGCTCCGTGCGGATGTCCTTCGGGATGTTTCCACTAAACACATAGCTGTTCTTCAGAATGAATTCATTGTAGCTGGCCGCTGTCTGATTCGCTCTCATTTTCGCCTGTTCGCCCCAGCTGCGCTGTTCGGCGCTCTCGCTGGATGCATACTGCTCATATTTGAGCTTGTCGGAGGTGTAGGACGCGATCATCGCCCTGCAGCTGTCCTCTACCTTCTTCCGGGTGCTGTATCGCGTGGCATCGTCCACCTTCTGGACGGCGTACTGGTTGGCGTTCCATACGCCTCTTCCAATCGGATTCCAGGCCACGAACAGGATCGCGATCAGGAGCGCCACTCCCAGCGCTATGCATAATTCTTTCATGTCAGCTCTCCTTCCAGGTCACGACGGGATTATCGACTTCAAACGGAATATCCGAATAGAGGTATGTGCCGGTCCATTCGATGTATTTGCCATCCGGCGTGAAGAAGAAGATCCCGCTGTCGTTCTCGCCGTAGCTGCCGTCCACGTCGGCCAGCCAGTTGTTTCTATAGGTCGAGGATAAGCCGGTGGCGATCTCATAGTAATCGCTGTCGGCGGTCAGGTAGCTGTTGAGGCTGCTGACCTTCCCATCGACCACAAAGCGATTCACCACGGATCCGCTCTCGGTGAATAGCACGATGTATCCCAGCGGCCTGTCCACCCGGCAAATCACGGATGCGGCCTTCTCGCGCTGGCCGTTCACCCAATAGGCACGGCGGATCAGATTGAAGCGCTCCAGGGAGAAATTGATGTCGGTGGGCGTGGGCTGGGACTGTGAGAGGGAATCGGCCACGGCCTTGGTATTCTGCCTGTCAACATAGGAGCCGGTGGGCGCGGAGGGTTCATCGCAGGCGGTCAGGGAGATGCAGACTCCGATCAGAACGGCGACCATCAGAATCACAGAAAGTATCTTTTTCATGGGTGTTTCCTCCTTATGGTTTCTTCGTGCTGTATTGCTTCGGCGGCACCAGCTCAATCACAATGCCGTCATCGCCTTTGCCAATCAATACGCTGGAGACCGGGGCCTCCAGCTCGGCAGGACTGGCTCTGCACCTGACCTCCGTGAAGCCGGTGTAATACTTCTTCTGCCGACATGGGAATTGCACGGCGACTGTGACCGGCTCCGAGAGGGAATCGACATAGCGCAGCCACTCTTGAAGTGTGATTCTCGCTTTCTTCATGGGCGCTCCATCTCTGCCCGTAGGCTGTCCTTGATGGTGTAATCCAGCCCCAACCGCTGGCAGAACGCCTCAGCCTCATGCCCGAACTGCTTCCAGTTGATGCTCGACGGATGGTAGTTCAGCTTCCCGATCTTCACCCTGTCCACACCGATCTGCGCCACGCTCTTTATATCCCGCAGCACACTCTCTGCGTCTACCACCGGTTCAAAGGACACCCACGTCTTGATGCCCCTGTCTCGCGCGTGCATAAGGTCAATAAACCGATGCTGCGTCCCTACTCCCGGATGCTCGATCTGCCCGTCCAGCGTCACACCGTACCAGTCCCCGCCATCCAGCAAATCAAAGTCCCGGCTCCCGGTACCCTTGGTCAGTATCTGCACACGGTTTCCGTACTCTTTCAGCAGTTTGATGATCTCCCTGGTCGGCGTTGTGTCATACCCTGTCGGATAGGGATCGCAGGTGAAGCACAGATGGATCAGCTTGCCGGTGATCTGTTCCTTCTCCAGCTGCCGGCGCGTAGCTTCGATGATGCCGTCTCTGGGCTGGACATTGGCGTGGAACGCCTCGCGGTCACGGCGCAGCACCGACGGGGCAAAGCAGTAGAAGCAACGGTGAGGGCATCCCGTGTAGATGTTGAGGGCGAGGTCGCCGTACTCCTTCGCCGCGCCCCTGGGTTCATAGATTGGTTTCACAGAAAATCCTCCAATCGTTATTGACATAGATACCAACTGGTACTATAATCGAGATGTTCATATATTCAACAGGAGGTCAGGATAATGTCTCAGCACTTTCAAGATATTGACAAGGTGGATGACTTCAAATCCGCTCAAATCACCATGACAATCAATGGCGAAACAGACGTATGGGACAAGATTATGACAGATCGTGCTTACCTGTACTACCGCCGCAAGGATCTCGGCCTCACTCAGCAGCAGGTCGCAGATCGTGCCGGAATAAAGCTCATTCAGTATCAGCGCTTTGAGCGTGGCGAACGTTCCATGGCCTCTGCGTCTTTCCGCATCGGTATGGCGATCTGCGACGTGCTTAAGCTCGACCCGCACAGATTCACAGGATTTGCGGATTGATTCGCTCAAACTCGATCACCCATACCCAGGGGTTGGCGTCCCAGCCGTAGCTCGGAAGGTCGGCTTTTTTGACGGTGCTGTTCCATATACGGACAAAATCTTCATGTGGATAGTAAACATCCATTAAGTTGCCCTGTTCATCAAGGTATTCGCCTGCGTTCGCACCTTCTGCCAAAGCATCATCTTCGGATATGTCTTGCAATCTTTCAATCCGAACATCCTCTACCCGGAGGAACAGCCTCGCTGCTTCCCTGGGCATGTGGATGGACGGTTTCCACGGCATGGTGAACGGTTCATCATCTGAATCAGGCATGACGTGACCTCTGTTTCCGTATGGGGTGGTGGCCTTGTAGCAGTATTGCCACTCGCCGTGAGGAAGCCACCATTTGCACCACGTTTCTCGCACCCATAGAATGTCACCGGGCTGGCAAGGTGCAGGTGTCCTATCTTCGTACATGGATTCTTCATCATCCCAATCATAGACACCGGTAAACTCCCCCGTTGACTTTCTGAAGCAGACATTGAATCCCGCAGCGCCTCTATGACTTACCTTCACCAGTCGCCGCGTCTGCCTCTTCCTTCCCTCCATGATAGCCTTGACCATCTCCGTGTTGAACAGGATCGGCTTCTCTGCCACGCTATCCCTCCTCCAGCTTTATCACCTTCAGCACATACCATTTCTCATCGCTATTGCGCTGAAAGCGGTATTCTTTTTCGTTCTCCAGTAAGTATTGAGCAGCCGCGCTCAACGCTTCCCGCGTCACTTCTGACTTGTTGCGCCATGTGTCTCCCTTCGGGTTCACGGTCCCGGCGTATATCCCGAAAAGCCCTGCGTGGACATGATACTCAGCCATTCATATCCTCCTCCTACCTTTTCTGCTCTTCTATCGGCTTGAAGGCTGTGGTCGCAAAGTCCCCACCATCCGCAAACACCACGCTGTACGGATAGACTTCCTTCATGTGGCCGTCTTCCATCTCCACAAGACCGAACACGTCCATCAGCTGCCCTCCCGGCGCACCGCCCACCATTGGACTGGGCGGCGCAACCTGCGCCCTGATGATCCACTGGTGAAACATGGCCTTTTTGCCTTCGACCCAACACGGACGGCGTTCTGGTCGAACAATAAATTCCGATTGCGCCATTGCTATTCCTCCTCCGGCACACCCAGAACCTTGTCACGCGCTTCCCTGATGGAATCCGCATAGATAAGGGTTATCGTGCCGTCATCAAGATTGTGGATGCCGTACAGCCTGTCGCCATGATCGTAAATCCGAGCATGGCCGCTCGGTTCCAGGGCGCGGACGCCGAGGATTGTTTCCGCATAGCTGTGCGCCAGCTTATCAAGTGCCATTTTGAATCTCGCCATTATGTGACCTCCTTCGGCTCCACGCCCAGCTTCTTTGCGGTTTCGGGGGGAATGTGGAAAGCGTCCAGTATTTCATGACCTGACCAGGAAGGGAAAACACCTATCATTCTGAAATACTCCGTCCACGTCGGATAAACCGGCTCCGGATGTTCTGCGGCCCATGCCATCACGATTCTTTCAACCGTGGCACTATCAGTTGTGCTCGGGAATTGGCATTTCCCACCCAACGGGCATATGGCGGATTGACACCAATCTCCCTGTTCGCGCATCTTGTCGCACATTCTGCGCCACTGTTTCATCACATCCTGGAATTCAGCCATCCTCACCATCCCCCTTGGCCACCATCGCGGCCTTGCCGATCACATCGTACTCGCCGTGCTTAATGCGCAGATAGGCGTCGCCCTGCATGGGAACGTGGAGGTATGCCTGGACGCCCCAGCTCTTGACCTCATCGACGATCATCAGGCATCCGATCCAGCCGGTACCTTTGAACTTCTCGTTGATTTGGATGACATCGTTCTTCTTCACCTGTTCTCTCGGTTGCATTTCTTTCTCGCCTCCTGTATTTCCCTCTCGATCTTTTTCTGAATCTTGTATTTCCGGGTGCTGTCATTCCTCATGGCGCGGCACCTGGGGCACATCCTCATGCCCTCCGTGGCTGGGCGCTTTCCGCACTCGGTACAGATCCCGGCGGCGATGCGCTGCTGGCGCTGTTCCTGCTTGGCCTGTCTGCGCTCCTCACGGCGCTTTTCGTGACAGGCGGCGATCTTCGCTTCACAGGCTTTGCAGCGCACCTTGCCGGGTTCTGCCCATATCTGTCCACAGGTCGTACAAATCCCGCGATCTTTGTACCAGTTGTAGCGTTCTTTGCACACCTTACTTTTCAGCTTGAGATCGCGGCCCATGGTCACTCTTTCGCGGCGATGAAGCCGGCGAACAGGATGCACACGCCCAGGAGCATGAAATCGGTGGGGACGTCGAACAGTGCGACCAGAACGGAATAGATCGCAGAGGACACGATCAGCCTAAACAAAGCTCCCATCTGGCTCACCCCTCTCTGATCACATACCGCTTGCTCGGATTGTCCCGGATGGGATAGGTGCCGGATTCATAGAAGCTCATCCAACGCAGCACCTTCGTTTTGTAACTCTGGGCGACGGTGCATTCCTGCCTGGTGCATTCACCGCGCCGATCAGCGCCGATGATGGTAACCTTCGTACCCACGGGCAGCTTCTTGACCTCCGCAGCCGTCAACACCTTTTCTCCGGGGCGGATCCATGCCATCATAAAGGCCATAAGCATTCCTCCTTAAATCCTGTCGCCATAGTTATCGCCGTGCCCACCGAAGTCAAACGCTTCATGTGCCTGCTTTGACCATCGGTCTATATAATCGCTGGCCTCTCCCTTAGTGGTGCCGGTAAACATGGGGATGGGAAAATCAGATAACTCCCGCATTTCCATGATGTAGGCCAACTGCTTCTCCGTGGCGGGGTCGTTCCTCCAGTTATCCATTCGCATTGCCCCCGATTTCGCAATAGTCCTTGTGCTTTTCCTGCCACAGTGGGCAGTTCCACCGAACCGGTGTCCCAAGCTCGGGAGCGTAGGCACATCGTTTCTTGATGCCGCAGTCATTACAGTTGTGCATCTGCTCCATGTCGTTTACGGCGATCATGCAATCTGCGATATAGAGCAACGCATTACGCAGCTTTAGCCGCTCTTCCTTTGTCATGGCCACGGTCTCACCTCCATTCATTCATCCTCGTCATCCTCCCATAACGAGGATCCTTCCTCATACGCCTTTTCCCACGGATAGATATTGATGCGTCCGCAGGTATCACAGATCAGCTTACGGCGCGGGTATTCGCAGCCATTGAGATGTCCAGAGCCGCCGCAAGCGCCGCACACATAGTACGGAGTGCCGCCGGGGGTTGTGAAAGCACCTTTGAGTTGCTTCCACCTTCCGATCACGCGCCGCTCGTAACTGACTACGACCTTTTTTACAATGTCGTACATGGCCAGCAGCTCTTTAGTGTCCTGGACAAGATCGCAGTTGGCGCAATCACGATTACAGGAATTGTCGCTGTTCCGCAGTATGCATTGCCGTTCGCATTCGAGCAGCTCAACGATTCGATCTCTTTTCATTCCCATCTCACCGCCTGTCCGCATTTATCGCAGAAGCTGAACTTATTGTTCTGGTAGAATTCTTTCTCACACGATGGACAATAATAGAACTTCCAACCGTATGAGTTTTCTTTGATGATGGGCGGCTTCGGCTCCCGCAGTTTCAACAGGGCGATGGCATCCTCTATAGTCCTTGCGCTCCCGAGGTGATTCGCCCTGCCTTGCCTGCTGCTGGAGATTCCTGCCATTGCCCTGAAATGAGACCGTAATTCTTTCAGTCCTTCGACAACTTTCTCCAGTTCAGGCATCTTTTGTCACCACCTTCTCACCACCAGTATCAGAGTGCCACATCATCACGTTCACCGGCTCGTCAATCTGTATCTCATAGATTTTGTCGAACGGATACTTCCCACATTCTGGACATACGATGGTCTCTTTTCGTTCTTCGTCATCCAGATCATAGCCTGTCCAATTCCGTGTGGTGGTAATGGCGACAAAATCCGCTTCCTTGATGTAGGTCAACGCTGTCTTCACGAAGGAATCGCTGCCGTCATAGGCGAACATGTTGACCATCAGATGGTCGAGGGGCTTCCCGCAGCATTGGCAAATGGGTCGGTCAAAATACTCTGGCAGAGCGATTCCTGCATAATCACTGTTCAGCCATTCGAGAAATTGGTCTTCCGACCAGCTCCATAGTTCTGTGGCATACAGCCCTTCAAACAACATTTTGAATGCATCGGCATTTGTTACTCCCACGGTGTCGCCTCCCTCTGCTCGTCGGTCGGGCGGGATGTCCAGCAGCGCCACGTCTGGTTGTACTCGCTGCACTCGAATTTCCTGATGTCATGATAGGTGATGAAGAACAGATAATCCGTTCCCGTGTCGGGATGTGAGGAACTGGTTTCGATCTCCAGCGGGAAAAGGTTCCACGTCACACCTTGCCGTTCTTCCACCCATAGCACCGTGCCCTCCGGGCAATCTGCGACCTCTGCCGCGCACATCACCCTCGGCATCTGCACCCTCAACAGCTCCGTAGCGTCGTTGATCAGCGTCTGAAGCTGCTTGATGCCGATGCTGTTGAGATAGCACTCATCATCGCCCAGCCCACAGGCCACGGCGTGGATGTCATTCAGCCCCTCGATCCCTTCTCCC
>Ga0256404_1009870_pt1 | contig 13469 bp, 10 predicted proteins | sample RumenRJG_01DNA_FD_185990 | JGI IMG/M metagenome (GOLD analysis project Ga0256404, IMG submission 185990) | Bovine rumen microbial communities from Lethbridge, Alberta, Canada - RJG_01 | ecosystem: Host-associated > Mammals > Digestive system > Stomach > Rumen | place: Canada: Alberta | collected...
AGTTACCGAGAAGCGTTTGGTCTGCCCGATGCCAAATTTGCCCGATTGCCAGAAAACCGCAGTATACTTAAGCTTTCGCGGCTATTTTCCTTCGACCCTTGACATCAAACAAACCGTCTCAACATGTTCAGTCAGCGGGAAGAGGTCTGCCGGCCGGATACGTACAGCCTTCCAGCCCTTTTTCTGAAAATACTTAAGATCCCGCTTAAGAGACTCAGGTCCGCAGGAAATATAGACGATCCTCGAAGGATCCATGCGGCAGGCAGCGTCGATGAACTGCTCCGTGCTTCCGGACCGGGGCGGATCCATGAAAATGATATCGGCACGCTCTCCTGCGTCCGCCAGTTCTTCCATGTATCTGCCGGCATCCCCGACGATAAAGCGTGCATTGCGGATCCCGTTTTCCTTTGCATTGAGGCGTGCATCCCGTACGGCATCCGGATTCAGTTCAATACCGGTAACGCTGCAGGCGGGCGCTGCCTTTGCTGCTGCAAGTCCGATCGTGCCGATGCCGCAGTAGGCGTCGATCACACGGATCGTTCCGGATTTGTTCTGATCCGGTATGAGACCCGCAAACTGCAGCGCCGTCTCATACAGGACCTCTGTCTGTATGGGATTTACCTGATAGAAGGACTGCGGAGAGATCCGAAAGCTGCATCCGCATAAGGTATCCCGGATAAAGCCCGGCCCGTAGATCGTTTTCGAGACCTTTCCGAGCACCATACTGGTGTCCTCATCGTTTACATTGAGGATGATCGTTGTGATCTCCGGATGCTCCTTCAAAAGCGCCTTGACAAAGTTATTCTTTCCGGGAAGGATCGGAGAACTTAAAACCAGCACCACCATGATCTCTCCGGTTGAAAAGCCGCGGCGTACCAGGACATGCCTCAAAAGTCCGTATCCGGTATCTTCATCGTAGATTCGAATCTTAAAGGAACGAAGCATTCCTTTGATGCTCCGGATGATCTCCTGGCTTTTTCTGTCCTCGATGAGGCATTCGCCGATGTCAACGACCCGATGGCTTCCTGCCTCATAGCAGCCGGCAAGGACATTGCCCTTCTTATCACGTCCGAATACATGATGGACCTTGTTCCGGTAGTATAACGGATCCTTCATGCCAAGGACCGGCTCCACGGGCGCAAAATCTCCGAGGAGCTCTTCCATCTGTTTTTGCTTTAAGCTAAGCTGCTTTTTATAGGCCATGCCGCTGAACTGACAGCCGCCGCACTTTTTGGAAACCGCACAGGGGCCGCCTGCTTTGATGCCTTCAGACTTTTCTTTCACAGAGCCAGGGATTTTTTTTTCTCTTTTGATCATGTCAGCTTCCTTAAAAAAGCAGGAAGACAGGGGACTGATGTTCTCTGTCTTTTCCTGCTGCGTTAATTTCCATTTTTTGTTTTTCTTATCCGAGCGGGATCTCCACGACCTCCGCCATCTTGGTAAGGCAGAGCTCGATCTGCTCGGAGATCTCCCGTACCAGGCGCTCCGTGATCTCCGCGTTCTTTTCCTTTTCAAGCTTCTCATAGAGGCTCTTCTTGACCTCTGCGCTGATCCTGTCCGCCCGGGATTTGAGGTAGCTCTTCGGCATGAGCTTGCGCGCGGGCTTGGGGATGTTCATTTTCAGAAATGCGCCCTGCATCTGGTCCTTCCCGAGTGCCAGCACCAGAGCCGATACGATAAAGCCGATCACGATCCCCTGGATGCCGCTTGCGATCAGCGCAACGCCGCTGCCGCCGCAAAGGAGTCCCACCACGACTGAAACAATGGCGTCGATCAGCCAGGTCATCTCTTCTACGGCAAACAGATCCTTGGTCTCCACACGGATGTCAATATCCGAAAGCGAGAGGTAGGAATTGAGGCTCAGCGCAGAATAAGGTACATTATGCCGGACACAGATGGGCATTGTATCTTCTTCCAGACTGTAGGAAACTGTCTTGAGCCAGCCGGCTACCGTCCTCGAAAGCATGCCGCGCCCTTCCTCCGAATGAAGATATGCGTCGATCTCCTGCTCCATGATCCCGTCGATATCCGCGAGCCGGTCCACGCCGCCTTCTCTCCAGCGGTCGATCACCGGCAGCGCGACCTTTTCCAGGATCGGGTCCACCATGGCGTCTACCGTACTGTGATACAGCGCGTCAATATGCTCCTCCACGATATCCTCTACAGTCGTGGACTCGATCAGGGCGGCGATATCCGCCTTGAATTCTCTCAGTTCCTCATCGATCTTCCCGCAGCTCGCCAGACCTTTGGCAACGGAAAACTCAGGCTCGCTGCCGCAGATCACCACTGCGTCGGGGAAGATCTCCCGGCACCACAGACGGATCGCTCTGAGGCGGGAGACTCCGCCGGTCATAAAGATGAGTTCTGGCTGTTTTTCTGTTATGGAGTCCCTCACCTGACGGAGGCTGTCCATAAAAACTTCCCTGAAAGAACGTCCGCCAAGGCGTTCTGCTTTCTTTTCGAGAAGCTTATCAGCAATCTCCGGGTTCATGGAGAGCTTCAGCTTCGCGGGGATGAGCTGTGCGCGGATCGTGATCGTCTGGGTCAGCGGTTCCTTCTGCCAGTATTCCTCATCCGCAAAGTACTTTTCCTTTAGGCGCCTTGCGGCAAACTCACAGTAGGCCCTCCAGGCAGGAGCTTCCTCGAAGATCCTCCGGATCCTCACAGGATCAAAGGAGGCATCCACTGCCTCTTCGAGAAGGATCTCATCCATGATGCCTCCGCCTAAGGAGACCTCTCCACCGGTCTTGAGCTCGACCTCATGCCCGCTCATGATATAGGCAAAATCCGTGGTCGAGGAGCCGATATCCACGACCAGCACGGGCCGTGACAGGATGTCGTAACCCACCTGCAGATGCCGTGACTGGCAGGCACTCACCAGTGCCGCACGGGATTCGGAAACCACCTTTAACGGGGGATATCCGGCACTTTCAAAGATCTCCCGGTACTCTTCCCTCACAGCCTTATCCCAGCCGGCTGGGCAGCCGACATAAAAGCACTGGTCGTCTCCCCTCACCAGATCTCCGTTCATGATCAGCTCTCCGAGCACACCCGCGGCAAAGCTTTTGATGTCTGCCCGTACGGAGCTGTCAGTCAGAAAGCGGCTCTTAAAGCGAAGCTGCCGGACGAGCACATCCGGCTCATAGCAGGCGCCTTCCCCGATCAGCAGCTGCCCGTCTCTTCGCATTGCATATGCTGTGATAAAGCTCTTCGCCTCCTGAACCGTTAAAACCTTCGGCACTTCCTGATCATGTTTTTCCAGCAGGGTCACCGCGCTTTCCGCGTCGCCCAGGTCAAATCCGTAGAAACGTTCCATTTATCGTATGATTCCTCCATCATTTCAGCTTTGCAGCTGTCCTGCTGATGCAAGCCCCTTCCGAAGGAGCCTGCCGTCTGCAGTAAGTGCCGGACGGATCGTGCCGGCTGCGTACGCCGGGATCATATCAAACCAGCCCCTGCGGGCATTCAGCTCTGACACGGAAGGAAGCAGCGCAGTCTGCCCCTCCCCATTGCCGGAGGCGGCATCAGCAGCATTATTGCCTGCTGCCGGATCGCTCCAGTCCACAACATCGATAAGCTTGGTGTGAAGATAGAATTTGATCCTCGTGATGCTCTCCGCCGCCTGTTCATCGCTGTCCCTTCTGGCATAGGCGTCCTCCAGAAGCTCCTGAAGAAGTTCCAGCTCCTGACTATCAACATTTTGCGCCTCTTCCTTCTGCTGCCTTCGTTCCTCGATCCTTTCTGTACTTCGTATCTCCTCCAGATTTTTGTCGATCACAAGCAGCACCGCCAGTACCTGATGATACACCTTCATCGGGTCCGTGAGGACCTCGGCACGAATCTGCTCTCTGTCCGGACTCATGGTTCTCCGTAAGAAAAGGCCTGCAAGAAACAAAAGCAGCATGGCAGCGACCGGAGTCGAGATCAGCAGATACCACTGCCACTCTTTGGACACCTGCGACAGCAGCCGGTAAGTAATATAGACATAGGGAACAGCACACAGAATGCCGAGGGCAAGCAGGATCCAGAATTTCTTCGGAAGCCTGCCGTTTTTCCTCTTATCCTCTTCCGCCTGCTTTGTCCCGCCGATATAATCTGTTCTCCCATAGACCCTGGTCACGCCGTCCGTATCAAGAAAACCGGCAGAAGCTTTTGCCGTGCGGATCATTGCACTTGCAGCCTGCTGCACACGCGGGTTCTCCTCCTGGTCGTTAAACGCGTAAAGCACACGGTCAAGCTCTGTTCCGACTGTACGGATAATATCTTTTTTATCAGCGCCGCTCCATACGGAGACGAGGCGTTCCTTATCCTGTTCATAAATGGACTGCAGTGTCATTTGCATTTACCTCTTGCCCTCATTTGTCCCTTGGGCTGGCTTTTCATGAGCCCCCGTGACCCATGAGTGCCTATCTGCATGCGAGCATGCGATATGCCCTCATTTGTCCCTTGGGCTCATTATACCACTTCTACCGCAAAAACATATATGAGGCTGCTGCATTAGATAATGTATGCGTACAAAATCCCCTTCTACGGACGTCGACGGCCCGCAGCGACGATTTTTGCTTCTTTAATCTGACTATTTTAAGCAAAAATCGGAGCGGGAGGGGAACCGTAGAAGGGGATTTGTATATGTTGCTTTCTTATTGCGACAGCCCCGCAATATTACTCTTATTATTTCTTCTGATGGTCTTAGTAGTATCCGAACTCCTGGCTCCAGTACCAGGTTCCGTTGGCCTCGTATACGCCGATGCCGCAGGATACGAATCCCGGCTTCAGAATGTTTTCCTTATGCGCCGGTGAATTCATCCAGGCGTTGACGGCCTGATCCGGTGAACTGTAGCCGTAGGCCAGGTTCTCTCCGTACATCAGGTCCGGGCATACGGTGTACCAGTCGGTTCCGTTCGGACGGGTATGGGAGAAGCTTACCGGCTGCTCTGTCGCACGGATCATCGCACAGGCCGCAAGGTTATCATCCCAACGAAGTGCACCGAGTCCTGCGTTGGCGCGCTGCTGGTTTACGATGTTCAGTGCTGACTGTGCGGCAGTAACGTAGTTCTGCCCCTGCCACGCACTGTTGCCCTGCGCCACGACTGCGGGATCGATATACATTGCTCCGGCTGCCTTGGGTTTGCTTCTGAGCGCCTGTTCGTCGGTGACGCCTGCATTCTGGCGTACTCTGCCCACAAATACGCCGAACAATACACACAGGACAACGACCGCAAGGACCAGCGGGATCAATACTTTTTTCAGGTTAATGCTTTTCATAGGACTGTTTCCTTTCATAAGAACGGCTACAATCTGCCCTATCGTTATTATACTCAAAACGTCCCGCTTTACCATCCCCTAAAAAGATGGTTTCATCCGTCATCCGAGATATTTTTCCAGAAGCACAAGCCCTACGCCGGGGATCCCGTTAAAAATCGTCGGGACGATGCCGATCTCCTCATAGCCAAGCTGCTGATACAGCGCCCTCGCCCTTAAGTTGTGCTCGTTGGTGTCAAATCGAAGATACGGGCAGCCTTCTGAAAGAGCATAGTCCTCATAGTATTTGATAAAACCTCTGCCGATGCCCTGATGCTGACACCCGGGATCCACAAACAGGGTGTGGAATACCATCACCTTTTCGTCCGGGGCAGGATGCTTCCAGCTTCCTTTGGCATAGACATCCACCTGGACATGGTTGATCACGCCCGCACCGATAATCCGTCCTTCATTCTCGGCAACAAACATGTCGCCGCGCTTTAACCCTGCCTCCACAGTTTCCTTTGTAGGATAGATCCCCCGGAGCCACCCGGTGTGGATGACCCCCGCCTCCTCGGCATCATGCGCTTTTTCATAAAGATCAGCGATCGCCTGCAGATCTCCCCATCCTGCTTTTCTGTAACTTGCCAAGATCAAACCTCCTGTTTCTCAGGCTACTATGAAACTTCGCGAGCCGAGCCCGGCACAGACATTTACTCAATGATCCCGATCCTGCCCTGTCCGTAAGGATCAGCATATGCTTCCCAGCCTTCTTCGTCAATGCCTTCCGAAATATACTCGATCAGCGCCTGATTGTCCAGCTTGACTCTGTCCTGCAGAAGCTTTGCGCCGTCAAATGCTGTCATGCCGTCTCCGTTTAAGAGCAGGACATAGTCAATGGCGGCAACCGTATACAGCTTGTCCGGATCGATGGGTTCCCCTCCTACGAGGACATTCTTCACGCGGCGCTCACCGCTGATCCCTGTCATCATGCTGTTTTCGTCCGACTCGCAGCCGCTTTCGACATTAACATCGATCTCATAGCTCATGCCGGACACCTGCAGGAAACCGCCATTCTCGTCCGGCACTGCGCGCGATGCCCACTCGAGGGCATCAAGGATCTGCTGCCCGGTGGCTTCCACCAGACAAAGAGGGCTGTTGAAGGGATTTACCGCCATGATGTCCTCATAAGTGATATCGCCCTTAGCGATATCCGCCCGGACGTTTCCGCCGTTTGAAATACCGATGTCCGCACCAAGCGCCGCCCTGTAAGCATCCGCGACGAGGTCGCCGAGATTGGTCTCCGCCCGGCGCACCATACGGATGGGATTGCCGCCGGTATCCTTTTCCACCGGATCAAAGATCGTAAGATCGACTTTTGTCTGTGCCACGACCTCCTTTAAAATATCTTCGATCTCTTCTTTCTCAGCCGCAACCGCATCGCTCATCCTGTTATGGAGCCCGGTAAGCTCCGGCAGGCTTTGCTTGTTCGGCCAGGTCCAGATGTTGGTATCGACGATTCCGTCGGCGGCGGAGATATGGCTGTATCCGATCGAGTTCAGCTTGGTCCCGCAGGCGGAACGTACAACATTATCACCGTCTTTATTCTTCATGACGATCTGCTCGGTATCATGGCTGTGCCCGTCCAGGAGCACATCGATACCGTTGGTGTGGCTCAGTACATCGGCATAGGTCCAGGGAGTAAATTTATGATCCAGTCCGAGATGTCCGATCAGATAGACATAATCCGCACCCTCTGCGCGTGCGCTGTCTACAGCCTTCTGCACTGCCTCATACAGCTTCTCACCGCTCTCATCCTGCAAAAAGCCATAGATTAAATTGCCGTCATCATCCTGGAAATACATGGTCGTTGAACTGACCAGTGTCTGTGGGGTGGTAACTCCGACAAAAGCGATCTTCATCCCGGCCGCTTCCCTGATGATATACGGCTCAAACAGCAGTTCGCCCTCTTTATTGAAGTTGCAGCTGATATACGGAAACTCTGCTTTTTCGGCAAGCTCCAGAAAGCGTTCCATACCGTAGTCATACTCGTGGTTTCCGGGGATCGCCGCATCATAATGCATTTCATTCATCAGTTCAATGATCGACTCGCCTTTTGAGAGCGTGCCGAGCGCCTCGCCCTGGATAGCGTCTCCGTCATCGACCAGCAGGACTGTATAACCCTTTGATTCAAGCGTGCTGCGGATCTCCTCAAGTCCGGCCAGACCGAAACCCTCGTCCACTCCGCAGTGGATGTCGCTGGTAAAGAGAATGTATACGTCGCCGTTTTTCTCTGCTGCCGGTCCTTCGGACTCACTGCCGTCAGCTGCCGCTTTTTCAGCAGCATCCGCACTCTGCGAAGCAGCGTCTTCTGCTGCCCGCTTCTCCTGTCTTTCCTTTACGCTGTTTTCGAGCGCTTCGGCAAGGTTGAGCGCGGTGCTGTCCGCGACGCTTTCCGCTGTTTTGGAGGTATCCTGCGCCATGCTTTCGGCTACGCTCTCCACCTCACCGGCCATGCTCTCCGCGATGCTCTCCACATCCTTTGAAAGACTTTCGGCGATCGACTGAAGCTGGCTCTCATCCGTCGCACTGATTTTGACGCCGCACCCTGCCGTCATCAGTGCCAGAACTGCCGCAAGTCCCGCGGCTGCTGTTTTTCTTAAAAATCTCCTCATAAGCGTCCTCCACCCTGCATTCTATTTACAGGCATTTTGTCATTCATGAATGCCAGGCGTTCAAAACCTGCTCCTATTTTATCATATCCTCCTTCCCTGCGTCACATATTCATGCGGTTTTTATCCCGGTGTTTTTTATCATTTTGCAACTATACAGGAACACATGCCGCAAAAGCCTGCGGGATGTTATAATGGACTGAAAGACAGGAGGTTTATCGAGTATGCATGAATTAACAGCTCTGATCAGAAAAGATATGATTCCCGCACTCGGCGTAACGGAACCGGGAGCGATTGCCTTCTGCGTCGCCAAAGCAAAGTCCTATGCGAAGGGTGAGCTCGTTCACTTAAATGTGGCCATGAACAGCGGCATGTATAAAAATGCCTTTACCTGCGGCATTCCGAATTCGGAAGAGGTGGGCAATGTTTTCGCCGCCGCACTTGGCTACGCCGCCGGTGATCCGGATAAAGGCCTGGAGTCCCTTGCGGACGTGACTCCTGCGGACAATGTCACCGCCCGAAAGCTCATTGATGAAGGCAAGGTCACCGTGGAGCTTAGCGGGATCACCAGCCGCATCTTTATTGAAGCAACGCTTAAAACGACAGAAAGCAGCGTCATCCTTACGATCCGTGACAGGCATACCAATATAACAAAGGTCGTGGTCGATGGGAAGACCGTGTTCGAGACCGCGGACGAGCATGCGGCGGACACAACGGAAAGTGATGCGGCCACAGAAGTACATTCGGTCCACGGCTATACCCTGGCCCAGATCGTGGACTATGTGAACACAGTCCCGCTCGAAGAGATCGAATTTGTAAAGGATGCTTATAAGGTCAATCTGGAGCTTTTTGAGGAAGCTTTAAAAAGCCCGCGCACGACCTTTGCAAGACAGCTCCTGTCCATGAACCGGGGCAAGGTCATATCCGAGGATGAGCAGATGACAGCATCGTTGCTGTGCAACGCGGCGATCGAGGCCCGTGTCATCGGTCTGGACAAGCCTGCCATGAGCATTACCGGCTCCGGAGCCCATGGCATTATTGCCACCATGCCTCTTTACGGCGTTGTTAAGGTCAACGGTTTCAGCGATGAGATGCTCTGCCGGGCGACCATGCTGAGCTATCTGGTCTGCACCTATATCAAGGAATACTCGGGCCGGCTCTCCGCCTTCTGCGGCTGCGCGATCGCAGCAGGTACCGGCATGGCCTGCGGCCTGGTATATCTGAAGGGCGGCACCGTCAGGGAAATGGAATATGCCATCAACAACATGGCCTCCTCCATCACAGGCATGATCTGCGACGGGGGCAACCAGGGCTGCACCATGAAGGGCGTGGCTGCCTGTGACGCCGCATTTAAGTCTGTGGCATTTGCCATGAAGGGCGTCCATATTGATAAGGTCCACGGCATCAACGGAAAGACGCCGGAGGAGACCATGCGCAACATGGGTCTGATTGCGTCACCGGGTATGATCGGGACTGAGAAAACGATCGTGGAGATCTTTGAGGACAAGCTGAAATAGCTTCAGCCTTCCGTCAGCGCAATATCGCTTCGCTCTTCCTCTCCGGTCGGGGTCTAAAGGAAAGCAAAAGGGTTGGTCTCACAGAGGAGAACCCGCATTTTCCTGCGTTCTCCTTCCTTTCTCTCATGAGATCAACCCTTTTTATGCTTTATTTGGACAGTAAAACTATCGTCTCTATGTTATCGGTCCAGGGAAACTGATCTACAGCCGCTGAGCGCACGACACGGTATCCGGCATACTGCAGCATCTCAAGGTCTCTTGCAAGGCTTTCCGGCTTGCAGCTCACATAGACCATGTTCTTTACGCCATAGCCGATGATCTTCTGCAGGGCTTTTGCGTTGACGCCGTCCCTCGGAGGATCGAGTACAATAAGATCCGGAGCTTCAAGTGTATCAAGCGCATGCAGTACATCGTCAGCCACAAAGCGGCAGTTTGAAAGACCGTTGAGCCGCGCGTTTTCCCTTGCCGCCTCCACAGCCTCCTCTATGATCTCAACGCCGATCACCTCACGCGCGCAGGGCGCGAGCATCTGGGCGATCGTGCCTGTCCCGCTGTAGAGATCAAAAACCCGCATCTTCGGGCCGAGCTCTTCTCCGATAAATTCCCGGACCCTGGAATACAGCACCTCTGCTCCCTTTGTGTTGGTCTGGAAGAAGGAAAACGGGGAGATCCTGAATCGTAAGCTAAGCAGCTCCTCGGTGATGTGGTCCTCTCCGAACAGCAGATCGGTACGGTCGTTTTTCACTGCATCCGAAAGCGAATCATTGTATGTATGAAGGATACCTCGAACGGTTCCCTCCAGCCTTCCTTCCTGCTGCAGCTTCATGATGCAGCGGACAAAACCTTCCATCACCGCTGCTTCGGAAAGGACAGCTGTATGTTCCGCTGCCCGGACGCTGCCCGGAATGATCTCTATATCGCTTCCTCTTCTCCCTCTCCCGCGTTTTTTTCTTACAGGCTCGTCAGAAAGGATAGAAACTTTATCAACACCTGCAGATACAGGCACGTATCCCGCAAAGCTTTCCGGCATGTAGATCGAAGTTTCATTGATATCCGCATGCTTTTCAACCGGGATCAGCGGCTGGGAGGTCGTCACGAGATCGATCAGGATCTCGCCGGTATTGACTGTCCGGCGGATCAGCAGATGCCTCAGGTATCCGAGATGGGTCCGCTTATCATTATAGGTAAGGCCAAGCTCCCGGAAATACTGCCCCACTGCGTTTACGATGCGATTGCAGTCCTCATGGACCAGATTGCAGCAGTCCACATCGATCACGTCATAAAAGCTGCGTTTTTTGTGCAGCCCCAGGGTCAGCGGTCCGTCCTTTAGAGCATCGCCGAAGCTGTATTCCATCTTGTTGCGGTATGCAAACAGCAGGGGACTTTCGATCGTCCCCTCATAGCCGTAGGCATCCTCTCCGCAGGCTGTATCCAGAAGTCTTCTTACGCGTTGCTCCTTACGCAGAAGCTGATCGGCACAGGAAATTCCTTTGGCGAGAGCATGCTCCCGCGAACTGCTCATCTTCAGGGCAGAACAAGGATTGCTCCGCGGCTCTGCCGCTCCCGCAATCCCATCCAGCATTCGCAAATCGCCTGCCTCACTTTCGTTTCGGCCGGCTTTTTTGCTCATGCTGTCTGGACCGTCTAAAGAACAGCCTTCTGCGTGAGCAAGCTCCCGCGAAGGCTGTTCTTTATCCGGTTTGTTCTGCACATAGAAACAGCCTCCGCATATTCCGCCGAGGCTGCATTCGTTTATGATCTGATGAAAATCCATGTTTTCCTTCACTGTTTATTCTACAAAGTCGTCATCATAGACAGTGCCCTCGGATTCGGGCTCATCGTCCTCTTCCTCGTCGGCCTCGTCGTCTTCGTCGTCTTCTTCATCCTCAAAGACATCATCGAGATCTTCATAGTCATCGAGATAATCGTCGCTGAAATGATGATAAACTGCATATGCGATGAATGCGACAACAACAAGTGCACCGATCACGGAAAGCACGATGATCAGCAGTTTTCTGGTGTCTGTTCCTTTATCGGATTCGACCTCCTTTACCTTATCAATAAGCTCATCGATCGTCCGTCTGGCATCATGTAATGAGGCCAGTGTACTCAGCATTTTATCCATATTCATCCTCCCGTGACGGCATTGCTGCCGGCATTCATTCTGGGTTTCAAAATCCACTACTATTAACTATTCAGCACCCGGCCGCACATCATTCGCAAAATTTTCATTTTGAATACTTTTCCAAATGTAATCAAAATTTTGCTCATGTGCGGGCCGTCTGCTAATCAGCTACTGCCTGTTTTCATGTCGAAAAGCATATGAACATGCTTTTCTGACATTCAATCAGGCAAGTGCTGAATAGTTACTACTATAGTATCATATCTTCTGCAGCTTTGCAAACCCGGCCAGCATACGTTTTGTTCCTGCTGTATCAAAATCGACGGTGACTTCGTAGTCGCGGGCACCATCTTTGATCTCCGTTACGGTTCCCTCGCCGAATTTGATGTGTCTGACGCGGTCTCCGGCTGTATATTCCGGCTTCTGCTTGACATTCGATCCTCCTGCCTGGCCAAAGCCTTTCCGAAGACCGGGGATCGAATCAAGTGATCCCTTGCCGCTCCCGGAACCCTTTAAGCCGGAGGAAGCTCTGCCGCTCTTTCCGCGGCCGGAACGGCCCGGTGTGGTATCGAGGGAGCCGTACTTTCCAACGGTGCGCGGTCCAAAGCCGCCTCCCGTGTTGAAAGCATTATAAGCGTTATATGCTTCCCGGTCGCCGCTGCGGCTTCCGAAATCTCCCCCGGAGCCGTATCCGCTGCTATAAGATCCGATGCTGTCAGTTCCGTAGGAGCCTCCGGAACGTCCTCCGTAGCCATTGTCAAAACGGCTGCCGCCGGAAAGTCCGTACTCCATCTTTCCTTCGTATCCGCCAAAGCCGCGGAAGCTCTCCCCGCTTCTTCGGATCGTCTTGAAGTGCTTCTCGGCAGCATCATCCGGCAGTTCATCGATAAACCGCGAGACCTTCATGTAGCGCATCTCGCCGTTGACCATACGTTCCCTGGCAGAGCTTAGGAAAAGCTTTCTGCGGGCTCTCGTAAATCCGACATAGCAGAGCCTTCTCTCTTCTTCGATCTCTCCTTCGGGATCCAGGGCATTGATGCTGGCAGATGACGGAAACAGTCCGTCCTCCATGCCGCAAAGGTAGACGATATCAAACTCCAGGCCCTTTGCGGAATGCAGCGTCATCATCGTGAGCACATCGTCACTGTCATTGGTCCGGTCGATATCCGCCACCAGCGAGATCTCCTCTAAGAACTGCGAGAGCATGTCGCGGCCGCTTTCCTGCATGCTTTGCTCAGGTTCTTCATGCGCATTCATGATCAGATCCATGAAACCGCCCTGCGGTCTGCCGCCGGCTTCAGCAGAAGCTTTCCCAAAAAAGCCTCCCGGAAGATCACCTTCCGGATCATTGCCCGATTCCACTGGCACGCTCCATCCCATACCATCCACGGATGAGCTCATCTTGTCTGCAAAAGCGGTCACTGCACCGATCGCGTTATTCATCGCATGATCCGCCTCAAAGCTCACCGCCTTGTTGATCATTTCCTCGATGTTTTCAAGGCGCGTCTGGGCTGTGACAGGATCCTCCTTTTCAAGTTCGTCCCTGTAGCCGGTTTCATCCCGCACGGCTTCGATCAGGCTGCGGATATCCGCCTCTCCCTGATCAAGCCGCCTGCGAAACTCTGTAATCAGGTCGGTAAAGGCGCGGATCTTTTTGGCTGCCGTGCCGATCCCCGGGATATTCTCCGGCCGGGTCAGCGCAGTATAGAAGCTGGTCTCATTCTGTGCAGCAAACGCGGATACCCGGTCGATGGTGGTCTGTCCGATACCGCGCTTTGGTACATTGATGATCCTCTGGCAGGCAAGGTCATCCACATCATTCGCGATCACACGAAGATAAGAGATCACGTCCTTGATCTCTTTTCGCTGATAGAAATTGACGCCGCCGACGATGATATATGGAACGTTCCGTTCAAT